>OIEN01000583.1_pt1 | contig 21190 bp, 25 predicted proteins | sample 1581741 | NCBI WGS metagenome assembly OIEN01 (sample SAMN01760944, study PRJEB22395) | human gut metagenome | reverse complement strand
GCACAGCCCCTATCCGCAGCTTGCGGCAGAAGTACGGGCGGCGGCTTCCGACCTTGCCGCCTTGAAGTTTGAAGTTCTCGAAAAGGTAGGTGAAGCGGTTGGCAACGTTCAAACATATCAGCTCTAAGAACGCCAACTACGGCGACGCTGAAAAATACCTGACCTTTGAACACGATGAGTTCACCATGAAGCCCACGCTGGACGAGCAGGGGCGGCTTGTGCCGAGGGAGGACTACCGCATATCCACGCTGAATTGCGGCGAGGAAGATTTCGCTGTTGCCTGTATGCGCTCCAATCTCCGCTACGGAAAGAATCAGAAGAAAGAGGACGTCAAGAGCCACCACTACATCATCAGCTTTGACCCACGGGACGGCCCGGACAATGGGCTGACCGTTGACCGTGCGCAGGAGCTGGGCGAGAGGTTTTGTAAAGAGCAGTTCCCCGGACACCAAGCCCTTGTCTGCACCCACCCGGACGGACACAACCACAGCGGAAATATCCATGTCCACATCGTCATCAACAGCTTGCGCATGGAAGATGTTCCCTTGCTGCCCTACATGGACAGACCCGCAGACACGAAGGCCGGGTGCAAGCACCGCTGCACCGACGCGGCTATGGAACATTTCAGAGCCGAGGTCATGGAGCTGTGCCACCGGGAAAACCTCTATCAAATCGACTTGCTCCACGGCAGCGCAAACCGTATCACCGAGCGCGAGTATTGGGCGAAGAAAAAGGGGCAGTTTGCTATTGACCGGGAGAACGAAAAACGGCTGGAAAACCACGAGCCGCTGATCCACAGCAAGTTTGAAACCGACAAGGAGAAGCTGCGCAAGACCATACGAAAAGCCCTTGACCGGGCAAGCGGCTTTGACGAGTTTTCTTCTCTGCTGCTGCAAGAGGGCGTGACCGTCAAGGAGAGCCGGGGACGGTATTCCTACCTCACACCAGACCGCACAAAGCCCATCACCGCCCGGAAGTTGGGCGACGATTATGACCGTGCCGCTGTGCTTGCCGCATTGGAGAGAAACGCCCTGCGCCCGGTGAATACCACAGCGAAACGCGACGCTATTCCGGCAGACCGCACCCTATCTTCCATCGAGGGGGCTTCTGGCAGGCACGCCCCGAAGCAGGGCGCACCGCAAGCCCCCGCCATTGGGCGCATGGTGGATATTGAAGCCAAGAGAGCCGGGGGAAAAGGCATCGGCTATGAGAAATGGGCGAAAATCCATAACCTCAAACAGATGGCGGCTACCCACAATTTCCTGACGGACAACGGCCTGATCGACCTTGACCGTCTGAATGAAACCGTGCATGAGAGCCACAGCAGAATGTACGCCCTGCGTCGGCAGCTCCGCGCCGTGGAGGATGAGATCGCCGCAAAGAAGGAGCTGCAAAAGACCATCAACGACTACCGCCGCACGAAACCCGCAGTGGAAGCGGGCAGGAAACTGAAAGGCAAAAAAGCGGAGATGCACCGTCAAGCCTACGAAGCGGACTATATCATCTGTGAGGCCGCCGTGCGTAGGCTGAAAGAGATGCTGAACGGCGGGAAGATACCCGCAGCCGCCAGACTGAAAGGCGAGATCGAGGCCCTCATTTCCGAGAAAAACGGCATTTACAACGAATACCGCCGCGCAAAGGACGAGTATGACGAGCTTGCCAATGTGAAGTACAACGCCCAAAGGCTGATGGAGGCCGGACAGGCGCAGAAGCACAAGAAACGCAGCCACGAGCAGGAGCGGTAACGCCCTAAGCTGAACTTAGCTCGTTTGCCGGGGTAAATATCCCGTCCCGAAACGCCGCAGAACGCACGAAAGGAGCTTACCCATACCCGCATACCACCCATCTTGTAAAAAGAGCGTACAGGGCAAAAAATCGCCGAAATTGATACCGAGATTTACATTTTTGCCTACCATGCCATGACACCCGATAGACGAAAGATAGGAGCGTGAAAGATATGCCGAGAATGAGCAGAGAAAAACGCCTGGAATGGTCGTTTTTCCTCAACCACAGAAACCGCATCGCCTACAACGCGCTTTGCCGGAGCTGCACCCACGACTGCAAGCAGAGCTTCCGGGCAATCGTTGTCCTTTGCCCCCGCTACTGGTCCAAACGGTGGAAGCCGCCGGATGGGGGTCCAAAACAGCCCCCCATCCACGGCAAAGGGCTACCGTGTTTCAGCGTACCCCCGTGCAGAGGAAAGGGGTATCGTGTTTCACGACAGCCCCGACGCATACCGAGAAACCCGTGCAAAGGAGCGTGAGCCAATGGCAGATAACCGCAAATATTACTACCTCAAGCTGAAAGAGAGCTTTTTCGACGGGGATTCCATCGTGCTGCTGGAAAGTATGCCGGACGGGATATTGTTCTCGAATATCCTGATGAAGCTGTACCTGAAATCCCTGAAAAACGGCGGCAAATTGCAGCTTGACGAGCATATCCCCTACACGGCGCAGATGATCGCCTGTATGCGGCGGCAGCTGCCAGCGAAGGCACAGAGGAAAACCTCAGATTTCGGATGGAACAGATTGAAAAACGCCTTAAGCAGATATCTGTCGGTAGGATCAGTGCTTACGAACGATACGCTGAAGGCAGACTTCAGAGGGATATATACCTCATCGAACGCGATAAAATGAACACAGAGAGCGACAGCCTAAGCGAGGAAAAAGAGCGGCTGGAAAAGGAGCTTTTATCCCTTTCACAGAGCAAGAACCGCGAATTAACGGAGACCTGTGATATGGCCCGTCGGACACTTACTGCGGACGAGCTGACCAATGAAATGCTCCTGTTCTTTATCGACCGCGTGAATGTGTACAGCGGCATGAGGGTGGAGATCATCTATCGCTTCTCCGATGAGATTGCCCGGTTGATCGAGCAGGAAAATACAGCAGAATAACAGGAGGAGCGGCCCCTGGATTACCGGGTACCGCTCCTTCGCATGTGGGCTTGAACAGCCCATATTTTTTTAGTCTTTGCTTAACATCAGCAAATCCGCCTTATCAGCTTTCTGATGGTGGTAATGGAAAAAGTGCAAAGCCGATTTACCAGTATTTTATTCAGTCTGCCAAGAAGCTCAAACCGCGCTATTTAACGATGGTAATACCTTCGAGATGGTTTTCAGGCGGGAAAGGCTTAGATGATTTCCGTCAAGAAATGCTAACAGATAAGCATATTCGGAAACTTGTTGATTATGAAAGCTTTAAAGAAATATTCCCAGGGGTAGATTTAGCAGGAGGGGCTTGCTATTTCTTATGGGATAGGGATCATCCAGGCCTGTGCAGCGTAACTAATGTCATTGGAGGAGAAAAGGAAGAATCTATCCGCGCTTTGGATGAATACTCTGTGTTTATTCGTTCAAACAAGGCTATTGAAATTGTCAATAAAATCCGTGCTGTCCATAAAGGAACATATATGGATAGTGTTGTTTCTGCATCTAAGCCATTTGGTATTAGAACCTTTTACGAGCCCAAAGAATCTGGAGTGCCTTGTCAGTTTATTCAAAAAATCGGATTAAAATATGCCAATCCGAATGATATAACAGACAATTTTGGGTTGCTAAACAAATGGAAATTTCTTGCCCCTCGGTCTCCAATAGCAGGCCAGACAGATTTCACGAAGCCAGTTGGATTTTATTATAATGGCAACACACGAATTGTACCACCAGGAACATGCTGTACTGAATCTTTCATTGTTCTATATGCAGCAGATTCCGAAGAAGAGATAGTGTCATTTAGATCCTACCTATTTACAAAAGTGGTGCGTTTTTTACTACTTCAATGTGTTGTTTCTCAGGATGTCACGCGTGATAAGTTTAAATTCGTACCTGCGTTAGATAAGTACAATGAAGAATATACAGATGAGAAACTCTGCAAACTATGGGGTATCACAGAGAATGAATGGAATTTCATTGATTCTAAGATTGCAGCAGTGACAGATAATGGCTTTGTTACAGGCGGAGGTGAATCCTAATGGCAGACGATTTCTTCTCATCAAGACCAGAAGTCCGTCCTACCATCTATGCTTATAGCATTCCCGGCAATCATCCCGGTTATTTGAAGGTAGGATTCACGGATAGGGACGTGGAAACGCGCATCAACGAACAGCTTCACACCAGTGGATTTCCCCATCGCACAGAGATGGTTTTTAGTGCTATGCGTTCAGACGGCAGCTGTTTTCTCGACCATGATGTGCATGCCCTGCTTAAGCGGAAGGGTTTTCTACAGCTGAACGCAGGAACAGACCGCAACGAATGGTTTCGCTGCACAGTAAATGACGTGAAAGCAGCCTGCATTGCCGTGCGTGACGGTACTGCAAATATTGAGAATCGTAGTGCCGACTTTGGCATGCGTCCGGAACAATACCGTGCTGTTCAGGACACAATTCGGTATTTCAAGTCTGCCAAGGATGATGATCCCAGCGGCGCACCCAAGTTTCTTTGGAATGCTAAGATGCGTTTCGGTAAGACCTTCGCGTCCTATCAGTTGGCAAAGAAGATGGGCTTTAAACGTGTGCTTGTACTAACCTTTAAGCCTGCAGTGGAATCTGCATGGCGCGAAGATCTGGTCACCCATGTGGACTTCGAAGGATGGCAGTTCGTATCAAATAAGGACGCTCATGGCAACGACCAGTCTATTGACCAGCAGTTTGCCGCTTGTGACAGAGGGCGTCCTATCGTCGTTTTTGGCTCTTTTCAAGACCTGCTTGGTACGAACGACGCTGGTGGGATCAAGGCTAAGAATCAGTTTATCCATGACATAAACTGGGATCTGGTTATTTTTGATGAATACCATTTCGGTGCATGGCGTGAAAATGCAAAGAAGCTGTTCGAAATCCCGGATGACGAAAGTAATGCCGACTTTAACGTAGAACAGTACAAAGAAGAAGAAGCAGACAATGCCATCAACGAAAGCTGGCTGCCAATCACTACCTCATACTACCTCTATCTGTCTGGCACCCCTTTCAGGGCGATCAATAGTGGTGAGTTCATTGAAGAACAAATTTTCAACTGGACTTATTCTGATGAGCAAAAGGCTAAAGCTGAGTGGGCCGGTTCTAATAATCCCTATGCTTCGTTGCCTCGGATGGTTATGATGACCTATCGCATCCCGGACGCTATTCGTCGTGTAGCGCAGGAGGGCGAGTTTGACGAGTTTGACCTGAACGTGTTCTTTGGAGCAGATTTCCCTAAGGGCCATCCAGAGCAGGCGCAGTTCAAATATAAAAACGAAGTACAGAAATGGCTCGATCTGATGAGAGGCTCTTACGCCCCTTCAACCAGAGACGAGCTGAAACTTGGCGAGAAGCCCCCGATGCCCTTCTCTGATGCGCGTCTGTTGGGTGTTCTTCAGCATACCTTCTGGTTCCTGCCGAACGTGGCGAGTTGCTATGCCATGTATAATCTGCTTGCTGAACGGCAGAATACATTTTACCATGACTATAAGGTAATTGTTTGCGCAGGTACGAGAGCAGGCATTGGTCTGGATGCACTTTATCCTGTAGAACAGGCTATGGGCGATCCGCTGGAGACTAAGACCATCACGCTAAGCTGTGGTAAACTCACTACGGGTGTGACTGTGCGTCCGTGGGGCGGTGTGTTTATGCTGCGCAATTTGAAATCGCCCGAAACCTATTTCCAGACAGCGTTCCGCGTACAATCGCCGTGGACAGTAAAGGACGAAAATGGCAATTCTATCATTATGAAACAGGATTGTTATGTGTTCGACTTTGCTTTGGATCGTGCTCTGCACCAGATAGCTGACTATGCCTGTCAGCTTAATACTAAAGACAGCGATCCAGAGGCTAATGTTGGCGAATTCATTCGGTTCCTGCCAGTTCTTGCTTATGATGGGGCAAAAATGAGCCGCGTATCTGCTGAGGATATCCTAGACTTCACCACTGCAGGTACATCCGCAACGCTACTTGCAAAGCGTTGGGAGTCTGCTCTGTTGGTTAATGTGGACAATGAAACCCTCACCCGCCTACTGAACAATCCGGAAGCACTTGCCGCGCTGATGAAAATTGAGGGCTTTCGTAGCTTGAATTCTGATATTCAGACGATCATCAACAAGAGCGAGGATATCAAGAAGGCGAAAAAAGAGAAGGGTGACAACATCACCCCCAAGGAAAAGAAGGAAATCTCGGATGAAGAAAAGGAACTGAAGAGCAAACGCAAGCAGATTCAGGAAAAGCTGATTAAGTTTGCCACCCGTGTTCCTGTATTTATGTATCTCTCCGAATACCGGGAAAAGTGTCTTAAGGATGTTATTACGCTTCTTGAGCCGCGACTGTTTAAGCTGACAACGGGTCTTGATGTGCATGATTTCGATCTTCTTTGCTCGCTTAATGTTTTTAATGGCGAAACCATGAATCAGGCTATCTGGCAGTTTAAACGGTATGAAGATAGCAGCCTTGGATATACCGGCATTAACCGACATGAAAATGAGGACAGTGTCGGCGGTTGGGATACTGTGATTCGCAAAGAAGAATTCGATGCAATGTTTGCAGCGCAGCAAAAGAGCATGACCTCTGCTGTTTCGGAACGGCAGACGTTTGTCAATCAGCCTGTTGCGCCCAAGTCAGTTACAGCAGCACCGGTACGCCAGAGTGTTTCTACGCAACCTAAAGCTGCACAAACAGGTGCAACAATTCGGCCTGCGCCACAGCCAATCGTGCCCCATAACAAGCCAACAACGTATTCTGGCTTTGGTGCTGTGCCTACTGTAAAGCCTGCTGCGCAGCCAGTACAGAAAGCAGATGTGAGCGGAATCGGGCCGGGCACTGTGGTTGTGCATAAGTCACCTACTATCGGCGAGGGTGTTGTGACAAAAATCGACGCTGCTAAGAAGTACATTCATATCAAATTCAAAAGCGGCGAAAAAACGTTCACCTTCCCTGATTCGTTTGATAAGGGCTTCTTAAGTAAGAAGTGACGATAAGATATGCTCCCCACAAGGATGCTGAATATGGGAAATAATAAGTAATATCCTTGTGTGGGGATGACACGAGGAGCGTGTGAAGAGGGGGATTAGCATGTGTATAGTGGCGATGAGTGATATGGATATCCCTGTGTGCATCAATAACAACCTTACTGCGATGGCCAATGCTCATAATGTTAATGTCAAGCTTTTTGCATATGCAGCTTCATTATATAATGAGCTCTGTAGAATTGGAATTATTGATCGCATGAAGGAAATCCGTCAACTTGGTGCAATACAAATAAAGAAAAAGTACATCAAAACTCGCTACGATTATACAATGCTACAACTGTATTATCATCAGCTTGCGTACCGAAATCTAAATACGGAATTGCAGTTTTCCTATGGTAATACTGTCAAAGGCAAAGATTTCAGTAATGCGATTAATTTTGATTGTGAAAAATCGCCTTCAATTTATGATATAGTGCAAATGTTTACAATAATCTACAATGCAGGACACTTCTATCCCACTTTCGTCGCTTCAAGAGCTGCGATCCAGGTTGCATTGGATAATGATGCGTTTCGTGAAATGTTACGAAATTCTTCAAGTGATCCAAGATTTTCTGCAATAGTCGCCCGGCTAATCAATGATAGAGATTACCATAAATTTCATCTACTTAACTCTCTGCTCATCCTCGATGGATGTAATCAGGACGTTGCAGCGATTTCTATTTGCCGAGAATTGATCTATGCTTTCTTCAGCGACCATAAGACAAAAAAGGAAGCGTATATTTTTGAATTAATAAAAATTATTCGTGATATATCTTATATATCATTCGACCTGCAAATCGCACATAGTGCATTACGGATTGATCTGAACAATGATGCAGCGATACTTGAGTTACTGAAAGAGCGAATTATAGAATATAACAACAGCGCACCTGCGCATAATCTAATTGTATCCATCAAAAAAATTTTGGATGATACGGTTTATAACGAAAACTCAAATGCACTTGTTTTATATGAAGTTACAAGGAGCATTGTTCGAAAAATTGAATCTAACATAAACTGGGAAGGGAAATCTTATTTTCAAGACTTTTTTATTGACAAGAAGAGTGCCTTGAATATAAGAATGCCTCAAAGGAAAAAATTTTATGAGAGAAACATTCTAAAATTGACATTTGGAAGTGATGAGCTGCGCTATGCTGATCAGCTAATTGACGCTCTTGAGCATATGCGATATGTGCAAGTGGGTTTTTATAACCGGGATAATGGAGCTCGCACAGTAATCGTTGCTATTGCGAAAAAATGTTACGATAAGACGAAAGCTGCATTTGCAACGCTTCGCAAGACTATATCAATACTACGTTCAATGCCAACGAGCGATACTTATGACGACAGGTATCTGCTCATTGCGAAGTTTTTCCTATTCTTCCTGTTCTGTCAAAATAGGGTAAAACTGAAACCGACCGTCAATGATAAGTGTATGTTTTGCTGTCGTGGCCATAAGCAAAGAATCAATATCATGCATAATTGGATCACAGTACAGGATGCATCACTTGATAGCAAACATGAATGTAGTGTCATGCTTGCTGTATTTGAGAAAGATGGACGAAATGATACTGTCTTAGCCTTACCTTGCAGTATATTGATTATGGATGGGGAATCGTCCGGAAAAACATATGTCGAATGCGATGGACTTGCAATATTTCCAACAAGGGAAAGCGAACAAGTTGTCATATTTGAAGCAAAAAATCGAAAGCAGAAGCCCAAAAGAGGGCTATCTGATCTGAAATTTAAAATAGATAAATTGGGGATACCAAACGTTACAACAGTACAGCTTGGCTATGATGCAAAAGCAGTTATAACAGTATAAAGTGGAATGTAAAGGAGATGTTCATTATGTACGAGATACTCGAATCTTCTGTTCGTGACACATTTGGAAGCGTAGTCTGGTCACATAAAATTCAAGAAAAACAAGCTGATATTTGCAGCCAACATTACAAGCGTCTTGAGACGATGAAAATTATAGCTGCATCCATTACAACTGTCGGTATCATATCTCTGATTTTTCAGGATGAGCTATGGATTAAAATTGCTGCAGCTATTGTTTCTTTGGTGTCTACGTTTATAAGCGCGTTCTTTAAATCTTTCGATTTAAAAGCTATGACAAGCCAACACAAACAAACGGCGAATAGCCTACTGGAGATTCGTGATGAATTGAAACTGCTCCTTCTCCAAATACACTTGCAAACGGAAGATGAACAGGCACTATATAACCAGTACGAAGCCCTTGTCCGGCAGCTTGATACAGTATACAAGGATGCGCCAAGCACAACTGAAAAGGCTGTTGGCATGGCACGAACAGCGTTACAGATTAGCAAGGATAACGATATAACAGATAAAGAAATTGACCTTAGCTTACCAATTGCACTTAGGAAAGGAGCAGGTAAAGAATGAGTAGTTTTGTAAGGCAGGGTAGTGAAACCATTTCTCAGAATCAACGAGGATTAGTGGCAAAAAGATACAAAACAATAACAAGAGCTATCAATTCGGAATTTTGGAACAGCATCAGTGATACGCAGCATAGCCTCTATGTGGGATCATATGGTCGTGGCACTGCTATTGATACAAGCGATCTGGATGTATTAGTTCAGCTTCCGAAAGTGGAGTATGACAGGTACGATAGCATGCGTGGAAATGGACAGTCGCGGTTATTGCAAGCTGTTAAAAATTCGATATTGGAGGTATACCCCCGCACAAATGTACACGCAGATGGTCAGGTTGTTGTCCTTGATTTCTCAGATGGAATGAAATTCGAGGTTTTGCCAGCATTTATGAAAGAGGATTGGTATGGAAATCCGTTGAATGAGTATACATACCCGGATACAAATATGGGCGGCAATTGGAGGTCAACTAACCCCAAAGCAGAGCAGGAGGCAATGAAAAAAAGAGATGCCTCCAGCAACGGACTGCTCTTTGATACATGTAAGCATATACGACGTGTGAGGGATGATTATTATCGAAGCTATCACCTTTCGGGTATTGTTATAGATAGTTTTGTGTATGATGCTATTAAGGATTGGCATTGGTGTATAAATGGTGAAGCTTCGACACAGCCGGCTGGCACCTATGAAGGGAAGCTACTCAGCTACCTGAACCAAATACAACCTTACGACTATATGCCATTTAGGCTCTATGCTCCGGGAAGCAATCAGCTTGTAGATGGTGATAATAGCATTGTCTGCTTAAGAAAGGTATTAAACTATCTGGCAAATTAAGCATAGTAGGCTCAAGCTATACGATAGCTGACATCTACAACAGTTGACTTCAGTATTTCCCCAGCCGCATAGCGCACGTTTAGCCAGTCATTCTTCGCTTCCGGGTGCAAGATGACTGGCATTCTGTTATGGATGAATGCGATGTTCTCAGCAGGCTCTCGTGTCAGGATGGAAAACGCAGGCTTCCCATTCTCGATGCGGTAGATACCAGCCATATACAGGATAGGGGAATCACTCTCCCGGATAGCATACTTGATCCTGTCCCTTCCCCGCTTTTCCCATTCAAAATAGTTCGTGGCCGGGATCAGGCAGCGCCGCTGCAGCATACCGTCGCGAAACAGTGGCTTGTCCGCAGCAGTTTCGCTTCGGGCGTTTATGATCTGTTTCCCATCCGGTAGTGTGTATCCCCATTTCATAGCGAAGGGCGTTATTACCATCGACTTGTTATTGGCCAGCACAGGTACTGTGTCTGTTGGGTAGATTTCTCCAGTCTTGACTTTTGCACCGCGCTGATTCAGCTGCTCTATGATCTCCTGCAGTTCAGCGGCACTGTCCTCTTCGGCGATGTAATAACGCCCACACATGACTGTTCCTCCCTCTTAGATGGTACTACCCATAACCATTGTGTCCAGCAGATACTGATATTCAGGCAGCTGCTCCATATATGGCCTCCAGCGCTGCCGTATCTCTACAGCTTCTGGCTGCGTTGCCGTTTTAAGTGTGTTATCCGAATCGGTTGCAATGAAGTAATCTGACGCTATATCAGTCAGCATGCGCTTGACGAATGCCTCCGATGTTGGAATAATACTTGCTTCGTCAAATACGTTGGTTCCATCCCCACTCATCCCCAATAGGATATAGCCATGCTTTTCTGACCAGAACACCTCATAAAAATCGGTGTCCTTCAGATACTGCGAAAACACAGTCAATACCCGCTCGATTTTCTGCTTTTCTCCCATTTTTCTGTTCATTGGTAACCTCCATTTTTCGTTTCTGACCTGTATTTGCATCCAATGCCCATAGTGAGCACGGGAGCATTTCAATGGTCATGAAACGAAGGGCGGCTTCCAGCGTGAGATAACGGTACTCATAAGTTTCGCCGAAGTCCTGTACCATCACAATGTAATACTCGTTCATCGTAACCGCTCAATAATCTCCCGCCCTGACAAACCACACGAATCGTGCGATACTTATCCATAGTACTTGAAGAACTGGAATCCAGAAAAACAAGTGGACTTGAAAAACTATGGAGAGAAGCACATGACAATACCAGAAGCAAAGCGAATCACCAAGATGAACGAGTGGAGACAGCAGATTCATGAGCGGCAGGAGAGCGGTCAAAGCGTACGGGCATGGTGCCGGCAGAACGGAATCCGCGAGAACAGCTACTATTACTGGCTGAGAATCATCCGGGAAGAAGCCCTTCGTGAGACGGAGAACAGGAGCTGTGCGCTCGTCAGAGTAGAACCGGAAAAGCTTGCGGTTGAGACTGTATCGCCCCAGTCTTCCTCCGAGAGAATCGTGATTCGGACGCACGGCGTGGAGGCCGAGTTTCCGCCGGGCACGGATATCGGGATGCTCGCGGCATTCGTGAAGGCACTCAGCCATGCTTGATTTCAGCCGCGTCCAGAACTACTACATCGCCTGCGGTTATACAGACATGCGCAAGCAGATCGACGGGCTGGCGGCGCTGGTGCAAACCCAGTTTGGTCAGGAAATGGATGAGACGTCGCTGTATCTGTTCTGCGGAAAGCGGGCAGATCGTATCAAGGCGCTGTATTGGGACGGTACGGGATATATCCTGCTGTACAAGCGCCTGACGGAAAAGCGATTCCAGTGGCCACGGAATGAGTCTGAGCTGAAGAAGCTTACGCAGCAGGAATTCCGCTGGCTCATGGAGGGGCTGTCCATTACCCAGACGAAAGCGTTTGTTCCGGGAAAGCCCGGAACCGTCTGCTGAAAAAAGCCCGTGATTTTCTGAAAAATGTGAGGAAAACCAAAAGGATTTTGCCCCCTTCATGTCGAATTGAATAGACATGAAGGGTGGTGAAAGCAGCATGGAACAGACGGAAATACTTCTTGCAATTCAGCAGCAGCTGACCATACTGCAAAGCACCATCGATACGCTCAGGGAACAGAGCCGGCAAAAGGATGAGGAGATTGAGAGGCTCCGTCAGATCATCCTGAATCTGCAGCGTGCCCAATTCGGACAGCGCAGCGAGAAACGGACATACGTCCTTGACGACGGGAATCAGCAGCTCAGCCTGTTTGATATACAGGCTGAAACGGAGGAGGCACCCGCACCGGAGCCTTCGCAGAATCCGGAGAAGGAAATCCGCGTCTCCGGTCACAGCCGGAAGAAAAAGCGCACGCTGGAAGAGCTCTGTGCGTCGCTGCCTGTGGAAGAGAGAATCGTGGATCTGCCGGATGACGAAAAGGTGAACGCCAACGGACATGCGCTGGTCTGTATCGGGCAGGAGTACATCCGTACGGAGCTGGTGCTGGAACGCGCCAAAGCGAAGGTTGTCAGGCATTACCGGAAGGTCTATGCAGACCGTGAACTTGAACAGGAGACCGGCTATTCCGAGGTGTTTAAGCCGGTCATGCCGCCGCCCCTGCTGGCACACAGCTATGCATCTGCTTCCGTCGTGACCGATGTACTGATGAAAAAGTATGTGGACGCCATGCCCCTGTACCGGCAGGAGCAGATGTGGAAACGCATGGGTGTGGCGCTGAAGCGCGGGACGATGGCCAATTGGGTCATACAGGTGGCAGACCTCTATCTTCGTCCCATCTGGAAGCGAATCCGAAGCGAGCTGCTGACCCAGAGCACGATTCACGCCGACGAAACGGTGATGCAGGTACACAAGGAGAAGGGCAGGCCTGACGCCTCGGAATCACGCATGTGGGTCTATTCCTCCGCCAAACGCGCGGATATTCAGCTGCGATGCTTCGAATACCGGGAGAGCCGAAGCGGAAAATGGGCGAAGGATTTCCTTGAGGGCTTCAGCGGCGTCCTGATCACGGATGGATACAGCGGCTACAACAAGGTTCAGGACGCAGAACATGCGGGCTGCTGGGCGCACATGCGCAGGAAGTGGCTGGATGCGATGCCCGAAGGCGCCGGCGCAAAGACCTGCAAGGCTGCGCAGGGTTATGCGTTCTGCAACCGGCTGTTTGAATTGGAACAGGCATTTGAAAAGCTGCCCGCAGAAGAACGCCTCATGCAGCGCAAGGAGAAGTCAGGCCCGGTTCTCGATGCGTACTGGAAATGGCTGAATACGATTCCCCGTCCGACAGGCAAGCTGAAGGACGCTGTTACCTATGCGCAAAACCAGAAGGTACACCTCTGTGCGTTTCTTGAGCATGGCGAGATTGAAATCAGCAACAACCAGGTTGAAAACGCCATCCGCCCCTTTGTCATTGGCCGGAAGGGATGGCTCTTTGCCGATACGCCCCAGGGCGCGGAGGCGAGTGCAATCATCTACTCGCTTATGGAAACGGCAAAAGCCAACAACCTGCGGCTGGATGACTATCTGCTCCATCTGCTCAGCATATTGCCTGAGCGCGCAGAGCAGAGCAAGGACTTTGAGATTGATGATCTGCTCCCCTGGTCAGAAGAAATGAAGTCGTGCTTCTCGGCGGTGTGAGTGCCGGGAACCACGGCTTTTCTGTATCGGGGGATTATTGAGCGGTTACCGTTCATCGAACCCCTCCTGCTTTATCGGCTTGCTGTGTCTGGATGGCAATTCCCGCACGGGGAATATCCCTGCGCTTCCAGTTCCTCTATGGTTTCGCTGGAGTACGCTTTGTTTTTGTCTTTCATTTTCTCTACCGATGCACAATCCGGCAGATGGATCTTCTTGCTTCTGGTGTTCAGCACATACTCCGTCTTGCCGCGATTGAACGTGCTCATCGGGCCAGCGGACGCGATCAGCATCGACCTGTCCAGCCCGTCCGCCGTCACATTCTTTTCTGTTTCAAAGGATAAAGTATGTCCGTCCGAGACACAGGTTATCGTACCATGTAGATCAGTGCGGTAAACCTGCGCGTCCACGTCCCGCAGACGGCTCAGCGTTTCCTCGGAGGGATGGCCATAGGCATTGTCCTTGCCAACGCTTATGACCGCGTATTCCGGCATGACCTCCCGAAGAAAAACATACGAGCTGGAGGTATTGCTTCCATGGTGGCCGACGCTCAGAAGAGTAGAGGAAAGCTCCATGCCCGCGTCTACCATGTCGTGTTCCGCATCCCATTCAGCATCGCCGGTGAACAGGAACGATGTGTCGTCATATACGATGCGCACAACCAGCGACAGGTCGTTTGTATTGTCATATGCCTTTGCAGGCGAAAGGAATGTTGCTGTCGCGCTGCCTACCGTAAAGGTATCACCGACAGATGGCACGGTAAGTGAAAGCCCCTGCTTCCCCGCGTACTTTAGAAGTGATGAAAACTGCTTACTATTGTACTCAGTAACCGGCGAATAGATTGTTCCGACGCTGCAGGCATTCAGAGCGCCGGATAGGCCACCGATGTGATCCTCGTGTGGATGCGAAGCCACCATCACATCAATATGTTCAAGGCCCAGTGTGTTCTGCAAATAGGAGTAAATAAAGCTGCTGTTTCCTGCGCTGCCGCCGTCAAACATCATGACTTCGCCATCACACTGGATAATGGCTGCTGCGCCTTGTCCTACATCGAGAAAATGGATCGTCAGGTTGCTCTCCGCAAACGCGGATGTGTTTATGAAAACGCATGCCACTATAAGCAGCACACTGATCAGCTTCCTAAAAAGGTTTCTCATATTCAGCGCCTCCCGCTACAGGGTCGTCTTAGCGCTTGATTTGCGCGTATTCTTCTCTCGTCAGGAAGTGGCCTTCCTGATTCATCACATGACGCAGTACGATTTGGTGATGATGGAAAAAGAACCGTACTGATTTCAAAAATGCCGGAAATCGGTTTCCATCCGCGAAGGGATAGTCCGAAACGTAGTAGACATAGATCGTGGCCCGTACTCCTTGCACACGAGTGATTTGCATGGTATAGCCCGCCTCATCCGCATACGACTGGAATAGCACCTTCAGCTCTTCAAAATACTCTGCTTCTTCCGCTGCCTGCTGTTTGCGGGCAGCTTTCTGTGTTTTGGCAATTCTTTTGAGCTTCTGCTTACGCTCAAGTTCCTGCCAATACCCGGCTTCTTCGTACTTTTCAAAATGACAGCACCGCTTGCCCAGACAGTCATGTTCTTCCATGATCCTGCGCGTCAGCTTGCCCGGATGCAGGGTGCTGTGACACCTGCCCACGATACGTTTGTACGAAATCTTGACGTGCTGGGCACCGAGCAGCCGCGCATTGACCACTGTGTCAGGGTGTATTGTCTCGTTCCTGACGCTTTCCTCTGTGCTCATCATCGTTCTCCTGCCTTACATGGCCTCTTCCAAAATCGCCCGTTCTTCTTCGTTTGGCAGCATGTCCTCGGTAATTACCGTAATAAAGCGGCCTACGATCTGATAGCCCTCTTTGCAGGAAATATCCACCGAGGACAGTTCCGGCCTGAAAGCCCGTAACCCATCCGGGTAATACTGGCGCAGGACAATCTGCCCATCTACAAGAAACATGCCAATAGCGCCCGGTTCAAGGGTATCTTCAAAAGCAATCGCAACCATATCGCCGTCGCGGATGATGGGAGACATGCCATTGCCATACACAGTAAAAACAGCATCCGCATGATCTGTCAGCTTGCTCTTGCGAATATACATCCGATGACAATTTTCCTTATTTCCATGACGAATATCCTGAATGGTCAGTTTCTCCATGCTTCTTGCCCCCTTATGCCTGCTTCCTCTCAATAAACCAACGTCCAATGTTATCCCCCGTCAAAGAAGCGTTGCGCTCGAAAAACAGTTGCCGCTCCTGACCACGCACAACAATCGTGTAGCGATCTCCCTGTCCGCCGCAGCGCTGTGCCGCCGCTTGCCTGATGTCCGTGACGCGGTCAATCGCATAAACCCGGCCATCTTCCCATTCAAAAGCGCGGGGCCGCATCTGTCCTTCCTCGGTAAATACAACCTTCACCTTCACATATACCTTGGCAGGTCTTGCTTCTGCCATGTCTACCGCCTCCCATTAGTTCGCCAAAAAGGTGTTGTCCAATTCAACGGGCATCTTCATCGAATACCCACGCTCCACCATGCTGTAGAGCTTAAAGGCGAAAAACGGCTCTGGAATGTACAGGGCATGGGCCACCGTGAAGAAGTTCGCATCGCAAGCCTTCATGGCATCCAGCACCTCGTCGTCACTGATCAGAAAATCAGCAGAGAAGAAATTAGCCTCCCGCTCCTTTTTGCTCTTCGCCTGATAAATATCGCTATCCTTAAATGCTCCTATCTTCAGATCATTCATGTGAAGGATGATGTGCCCGGCTTCATGCCCGGCTACGACGCGCTGTTCTTCTTCGCAGAGCCGAGCGTTTATCACCACATAGCGCGTTCGGTTGATGATGGTGCAGAACCCTTTCAGCCCGTTTTTCGGAAACTCGCGGGTGAAATCAACCACCACATTGGCTGCTTCCAAAAGCTCGAACGGGTCACGGGTATTGTACTTCTTTCGTAGCCGTTCGGCTTCAAGATAAATCGCGTTGTTCATATTGCATACCCCTTCCGTCATGAGGCAGTGAGTTACACATCCGTGTGATCGTTGCTCCTCAGATACTTCTTGGGTGTGTATTTCTTGGCGCGTTCCTTGGAGTCCAAGTAGATCCGCTGCATTTCACGAAGAAAGGCGATTTCATCGTCCTCCGACAGCGAACCACCCGCAAACAGCTGTTGCGTCTGTTCGAGAATCGATTTCGCCTGGGCCTCTCCGCGACTGCCAAAGCGCTCCTTTGCATCGGTGATAAATTCCTCATTTTCGGTGCGGAGATAGTCGACAGATACATCGAAAATTTCGGCCAGCTTGTCGTACATCTCTTGACGACGAGGATAGGAAGTGCAGCTTTCATATGCAGCAATCGTGCGTGTGCTTACACCCAGCAGTTTGGCCAATGCAGGCTGGGATAGTTCCTTTTTGGCGCGAAGCTCTTTGACCTTCTCTCCGAACTTCATGGTTCAGTCCTCCTTCTTGAAGTTAAACTTCTTGATTTTCCTGTTGACAATGAAGTTAAACTGCGTTATAATCAGAATCACGAAGTTGAACTTCATGATTATTATAGCGTGCATGAAGTACAATGTCAATACCCCTGAAGGAAAAAGATGAAGTTAAACTTCATTTGGAGGGATGACCATGCGAAACCGATGCATCCTGCATAGCGACGCCAACTGTTTCTACGCATCCGTCGAGATGCTTTTGAACCCTGAATTGCGCGGCAAAGCCGTGGCCGTCTGTGGCAGTACGGAAGAGCGGCACGGCATTGTGCTGGCCAAGAGTGAACTGGCCAAGAAAGCGGGCGTAAAGACCGGGCAGGCGAATTGGGAAGCCCGGCAAGCCTGCCCCGGTCTGATCGTGGTGCCACCACATTACGATCAGTACTGCAAATTTTCCCGGCTGCTGCGGAACATCTACCTGCGTTACACGAACCTTGTGGAACCGTATGGCATGGACGAATGCTGGCTGGATGTAACAGGAAGCGCCCGGATAAAGGGCAGCGGTGAACAGATCGCGGAGGAAATCCGGCAAACAGTCAAGGATGAACTGGGGATCACCGTATCCATCGGGGTGAGCTTCAATAAGATTTTTGCAAAGCTCGGTTCAGACATGAAAAAGCCGGACGCGGTTACGGTACTTGACGACTCCAACTGGCGAGAGCGAATCTGGCCCATTCCTGTGTCTGAGCTTCTGTATGTAGGCCGCTCCACTACTCGAAAGCTCATGGAGCGCTGTGTCTATACCATTGGTGATCTGGCCAAGACAGACCCGGCATACCTGACCAGCTGGTTTGGCAAGAACGGCATGGGGTTGTGGATCTTCGCCAACGGCGAGGATGGATCGCGGGTTATGCCGGACGGCTATGAGGCTCCCATTAAGTCCGTGGGCCATGGCATTACCTGTTCCTGTGACCTGCATAAGAACGAAGAAGTCTGGAAGGTCATGCTGGAGCTTACACAGGATGTTGGCCACAGGCTGCGGGAATATCACCTGTGTGCCAAAGGGGTCAAGCTCTATATTCGGGAAAACGAGCTGGACGGCATGATGCATCAGATGCAGCTGCCGTATCCGTCGCAAAGCCCCATGGAGATTGCACAGGCAGGGCGCGTGCTGCTGGAGAAATGGTATCACTGGCAAAAGCCCGTCCGAGCCGTCTGCGTGACGGCCATCAACCTCGTTCCGGAGGAGCGTCCTGTCCAGCTGGATATGTTTGGAGACGAAAATGCGAGGATGAAGCGCCAGAAGCTGGAAAACTGTGTGGATGAAATCCGTTCCCGATTTGGGAAACGCTCTATTTACGCTGCTTCCCTCATGGGCGACCTGCATATGCCGGGAGACGGTCGCCATGAGGTTACGATGCCCGGCATGATGTATACCTGAATACCTGATTTGATGGGAGGAACAGGATGGCAGAAGAAATCAAGGTTTTATGCCCATGGTGTAACAGAGGAGAGGTCTATATTGAGGGCGCAGGCAACGCCAATGTTTCCATCAAGTGCCCCCGCTGCCAACACTGCTTCAAGCTGCGCTTGAATGATTTCTCAACGGTGCGCATACAGCCGCACCGCAAGCTGCCGGAAGCGGCAGCCAAGATCTATCATGTGAAAGGATCAATACCCGCGTCCTTCACACACATTACTGACTGACCACCGGGGCCAAGCGCCACCACTAAGGCCGGAGTAATGACTGGATGAACATGTCCAGCATTATTCTGGCTTTTTTCTTTTTCCCTGTAAGTTTGGCCCTTTTTCGGGACTCATGGTAAAGGAGAACAAAGCAGGGAAATTTTTCAAACATCTCATTAGGTGAGACCTTTGTTTTTTATCATGAATTCACCAAGGCGAAAGGGGGTGTGGAAATGCAGAGTGCGCTCGACAGGCGGCAGGCGATGCTGGAATTGCTGTCGGATCGGCGACAGGAAACCGTCGCCAATCTCATGTCAGAATTCGGCGTTAGTCGCTGCACTGTCCTTCGGGATATCGAGACGCTCAGCTGCTCCGCACCCATCTTTACGGTACAGGGAAACGGCGGCGGTGTTCGTGTCGCGGACGGATACTACTATGGCCGTCGCTACCTGCACAGCGATCAGGAAGCTCTCCTTCGCAAGCTCATGCCCGGACTGCAGCCGGATGAGCAGAAAACGATTCAGAGTATCCTAACTGCCTTTGGAATGCCGAAGGTGCCAGCCTGATGCTGGTACGGAAAGGAAAGGATATGAGCAAAGTCAAGCTCCTGCTGGATGTGGTGGAGGATATGCGTTCTCTGGCAGATAGCCTCCAGAGCATTGCTGACAGTATTCAGGGAAACACAGCAGCACCGGAGGAAACGACTGCACAATCGGTTGACAATACGCCGTCAAAGCCTGCCGTGCCTCAGATCACCATCGATCAGGTGCGCACCCTGCTGGCTGAAAAGAGCGGCGAGGGTAAGACGCAGGCCGTCAAAGCGCTGCTGTATAAGTACGACGCAGGCAAGCTCTCCGGGGTGAAGCCGGAGGATTACGCCGCGCTCATGGAGGAGGCAAGGAAACTGTAATGCCGGATACACACGCAAGATTTTCTCCCTCGGCGGCCAACCGCCGCATCCATTGCCCGCCTTCCCTGCTGCTGGAAGAGCAGTTTGAAGAGGGCGAGAGCGTATACGCCGCCGAGGGCACAGCAGGCCACGCGCTGGCCGAGCACCTGATTCGCAAGTACTTAAAGCAGCGCACCACCCGGCCCACGTCCGAATACTACAAGGACGAGCTGCTGGAAGCGGTGGATGAGTATGTGTCCTTCGTCATTGGCGAAATCGAGGACGCTCGCCGGGAATGTCACAGCCCCGTACTGCTGGTGGAACAGCGCATCGACGCTTCCGAGTATGTGGACGGCTGCTTCGGCACAGCGGACATGGTCATCATCACCGATAAAATGGCTCACGTCATTGACCTGAAGCTGGGCAAAGGCGTGGAGGTTCACGCGGAGGAAAACCCGCAGCTCATGATCTACGGGCTGGGCGTGCTGCACATGGCTGAGGCGCTCTACGACATCGAAACGGTACGCATGACCATCTTCCAGCCGCGCCTTGGCAATTCCTCCACATGGAGTGTTTCGCCCGAATACCTGAAGCGCTGGGGCGACGAAGTGCTCCGCCCTGCCGGTGCGCAGGCGCTCATCGGCGCAGGCGATTTCTCCGCTGGCACATGGTGCCGCTTCTGTCGTGCCCGCAACCAGTGCCGCGCCCGTGCGGAAAGCTATCTGGCGCTGGCCAAGATGGATTTCCGTCAGCCTGCGCTGCTGTCCGACGCGGAGATTTCCGAGATCATCGGCAAGGCGGACGAGCTTTCCAAATGGGCGGCGGACGTGTACGCCTTCGCGCAGGACGAGGCCGTCAACCACGGCAAGGCGTGGCCCGGCTTCAAGGTGGTCGAAGGCCGCAGCATCCGCAAGTACACGGACGAAGCCGACGTGGTGCAGGCAGCGACCGCCGCCGGTTACAAGGACATCTACAAGAAAACCCTGATCGGTATTGGCGAGATGGAGAAGCTCATGGGCAAGGAGCAGTTCCGCTCCATCCTCGGCCAGTACGTTACGAAACCCCATGGCAAGCTGACGCTGGTGCCGGAATCCGACCGGCGCGAGGCCGTCACTGCCAGCACCGCCCAAGATGATTTCACGGAGGTATGAATATGAGTCAGTTCAGTAATCCCAAGAAGGTCATGATCCCGTGTCGCTTTTCCTTCCTGCACTGCTGGGAGCCGGACAGCGTCAACGGCAGCGAACCGAAGTACAGCGTCAGCGCCATTATCCCCAAGTCCGACACCAAAACGGTCAGCGCCATCAAGGCGGCCATCGAGGTGGCCAAGCAGGAATC
>OIEN01000580.1_pt1 | contig 21303 bp, 24 predicted proteins | sample 1581741 | NCBI WGS metagenome assembly OIEN01 (sample SAMN01760944, study PRJEB22395) | human gut metagenome | reverse complement strand
CGAGATTGGGCGGACGTTTTCAAATTTTTTTAAAGAGTTCGTCAAATTACAATTTATCTCTTATTTAAAATTCTCAAAGTATTTAATATTGTAATTATTGTTACTCCTACATCTGCAAATACTGCTTGCCACATGCTTGCTATTCCAAGTGCACTTAATGTTAATACTAGTACCTTTACTCCTATTGCAAATATTAGGTTTTGTTTTATTATTTTATTTGTATATTTTGATATTGATATTGCCTCTCCTATTTTTCCTATTTCATCTGTCATTATTACAATGTCTGAAGCTTCAATTGCAGAAGATGAACCCACTCCTCCCATTGATATTCCTACATCTGCTCTTGCAAGAACTGGTGAATCATTTATTCCGTCTCCCACAAATGCGACCTTACTTTCACAGCTGTTTATTACTTTTTCAAGTTCTTTATATTTATCATTTGGTAACATTTCATATTTTACTTCATCTAAGTTTAGTTCTTCCCCAATTTTTAATGCAATATTTTTACTATCTCCTGTGTACATTTTTGTTTTTATTCCCATTTTCTTTAATTTTTCAATTGCTTCTTTTGCTCTTGGTTTTACTGTGTCTGCAAGATATATTTTTCCAATTAGCTCATCATTTAATTTTACACATATTGTTGTTCCTTCGTCTTTTTCTTCTTTACTGCCACCTATAAAAACTGTCTCTTCTTTTAGTTTATAGCTAATCCCTTCGCCTGCTATTTCTTTAAAACTGGTTACTTTTTCATCTGGTATTTCTCTATTTTTCATTATAGATTTTGCAATTGGGTGATTTGAGAATTGTTCTCCTAACAATGCATACTTTAATATATCATCTTCATTAAATTTGCTATCTATTGCTTCTATTTTTTGAATAGTAAATTCTCCTTTAGTTAATGTTCCTGTTTTATCAAATATAATTTCTCCTACATCTTTTATTAAGTCTAAATAATTGCTTCCTTTTATTAGAATTCCACTTTTTGATGCCTTACCTATTCCAGAGAAATAACTAAGTGGCACAGATATTGCAATCGCGCATGGGCAAGATATTACTAAAAATACAAGTGCTCTATATATACTTCCGCCTGCTCCTGTAAACCTAATATTACTTACCATAGGCATTATCAATGCAACTAAAGCTGCAAGTCCAATTACGACTGGGGTATAAATTTTTGCCATTTTATTTACAAAAGTTTCTGTTTTTGCTTTTTTATCTGTTGCATGTTCTACTAGTTCTAATATTTTGCTAACTGTACTATTTTCATAAGTTTTGGTTACTTTTATTTCTAAAATACCCTCTACTAGTATACTTCCAGATAATACTTCATCTTTTTCTTCTACATTTTTTAATTTACTTTCACCAGTTAAAGAAGATACATCTAAGCTTGCTTTTCCTTTTACAATAACACCATCTAGAGGAATTTTTTCTCCTTGTTTTATTACTAGAGTGTCTCCTACTTTAACCTCTTCAGGAGATACCTTTTTTATTTTTTCATCTATTTTTAAGTTAGCATACTCTGGTTTTATATTCATTAAGTTTGTAATTGATTTACGTGTTTTATTAACTGCTTTTTCTTCTAATATTTTTCCTATTTCATAAAGTATTATAACTATAAGCCCTTCAAATGTTTCTCCAATTAAGTAGGCACCTATACATGAGATTGTTACTAAAAAGTTTTCATTTATAGAATGACTAGTTTTTAATAATTTCACAGTATTTTTAATTGTTCTGTATAATAGAATTAAATATCCTATTACTATAAAGCAATTCGAAATAATTCCTTTGTTTGGAATTAAAAAACCTATACTAGCAATTAAAATGCCAATGAATAATCTTACTACTTCATATTTTGTATTATCATTTTCTTCTTGTTTTTCTACTTCTACTAAATCTACTTCAGGTTCTACTTTTTTTATTATTTCTTCTACTTCTTCTTTAGTTAAAGTATTTGTTTTATATTTTAGTTTTAATGTATTAAAATTTACTACTACATCTGATAATTCCTTATTTTGGTCTAATGTGTTTTGTATTTTGTTTGCACAGTTTGCACAATCTAAATTTTTTAAAATAAATTCATAACTTTTCATAATCTACTCCTATTCTTCTATATGTTTTTCGCCCAATTCATATAATTCTTTTACATGTTCATCATCTAATGAATAAAAAATTGTTTTGCCTTCTCTTCTGTATTTTACAAGTTTTGCCTGTTTTAGTACTCTTAATTGATGAGATATTGCCGATGATGTTGTATTGGTTAAATCTGCAATTTCTCCAACACACAGTTCATTATTTAATAATGCACTTATTATTTTCATTCTTGTAGAGTCTCCAAACACCTTAAAAAGCTCTGCCATATCAAATAAAAATTCATCTGTTGGCATTGTTTTTTTTATTTTTTCCACTTTTTCTAAATTAATTACTTCATTATCCATAATATTCTCCTTCATTTAAACATGTGAATAATTGTTCATGTGTTTATGATAACATTTGTTATTATAAATGTCAATAGTTTTTTTCAATAAAAGACCCTAATCACATCAAGTGATAGGGTCTTTTATTGTTAGTCCGGATACTGCATAATGAAGTTTACGCTTCCTTTGCAGGACCAACTAGGTCTTAAGGTTGCAGAAGTTATCTTTCCTTCAGCCTGTAACTTGCGAAATTCATTTTCGGCTGTTACAATCTGATCGCGCCGTACCCAAATATCAGGTTTCTTATTTTCTACATAAAAATCGATATTACGTAGTACTCGCATAGTAATGTCGTCTTTCATACCTTTCCTCCTAAATTTTATTAGCCTACAAGGCTTACACTATTATTATAGCATAAATCGAAGGAATATTCAAATTTGGTATTCTGCCTATATTTTTACATTAAGTCAATTTCTAATTTTTACCAAAAAAATTTTTATTTATATCTTTTATTTTTTTGTATTATCTGATACAATGTAGTCATAATATTTTATTGGGGGTTTTTATATGGATTTTAAAAGATGTAATAGATGTGGCAATTTTTTTGTTTCAAATAACGATATTTGCTATGAATGTGAGATTAAAGATAAAGCTGATATAGCTAAGTTAAATACTATTATAGGGAGCTCTTCTGGAATAAATTCTGTTAATGAGCTTTCAGAAAATTCTGGGATTAATCCTACTAATATTAATAGATTTATTAAAAATAAGTTTATTTCATTTTAAAAAAGTAAAAAAAAATGCCTGCAAGAGTTAGCCTCTTGCAGGTCTTTTTTAGGAATTTTAGTATTTGGAAAGTTCAAAGTGAATCATCCGCTTTCCACAGCTTGTATATACGTTAGAAACCGTATATTCTTTTCCAAATACTTCCTCAACTGCTTCTCTGACAGCCTGCTCGATTTCTTTGTCCCCAACGAGGAGTGTGATTAGCACTTCTCCTGGTTCCTCCCGAAGAGTAACCGTAGAGGTTACTTTTCCTGTAAGAGAAACCATTGTCAGCAGAAATGCTTTGTCTGCTTCCAAATCTCTCGCCACTGTCTGACATAATTGTGTCATAATTCCTCCTATAAAGGTACATATTATACCCTGTACCAAGGTAATTTAGAATTCTATTATATCACATAGTATTGCTTTTTGCAAAATTTATTATTTTAGGCTAACGAAGTATATCTGTAAGCCGGGTTCTGTTAAAAACAGTCATTTATCTCGAACATATATTACTATATGCCTCTAGCCACCAGTTTAAGAAGATGGCGAGCAGCCTTAGCCTTCTTATATTTAGGTGTTGCTCCAGATGGGGTTTACATTGACCTGATATGTCACCATATCAGCGGTAAGCTCTTACCTCACCTTTTCACCCTTACCATACTAGAAGTTAAAAATTAGAATTTAGATATTGGCTTACTGTTTTTACGTTTATTTACTAACTTCTAATTTTTAGCTTCTAGTATGGCGGTTATTTTCTGTTGCACTTTCCTTAAGGTCTCCCTCACTGGACGTTATCCAGCATCATTGCTCTATGGAGCCCGGACTTTCCTCATATGAGCCCTTGCGAGCTTCATACGCGACTGTTTGATATACTCCACGTATTATTTTAAACTTTTTTTGGAGTATTGTCAATATGTTTCAAACCTGCTGGCCTAATTATTTTTAATATATTTGCAGGATCGCTGTGGGCAGCGACCCCTACATTGTTGAAAATCTAATACTGTTTTGCACTTAATTTTATTATTAAGTCCATATTGTCGTCATCGGCTGCTTTGTTTTTTCTTATTGCTCCGCATTTTTTACATTTAAACACTATTACATATCCCTTTTTGTTGCTTATTTCTACTCCTATTGGTTCTAGTATTCCATGGCACTCTTCACTTCTGTCTCCTGGATTTTTATCTACGTGTTTTGAGTGCAAGCAATAATTACAGTGATTTCTGCAAGAGTATCCCAACTTTTTTACTTTTTTTCCACAATTCTCACATATAAATTCTTCATCTATTTCTGTAAATATTGGCTTCATTTTTTCTCCTTATATTAGGTATTAATCTTCAAATATTGAGCCTCCTATAAATTCTCTTAGTAAAGAATTACTAGGCACGTCTTTTGAATCTATTGTCTCAAAATATGATAGCAATGTTTGTAATCTTTTTGCTTCTGAATATAGTGGAGATGTTGCATCTATTTCTTTAAATACTGGAATTGCATATTGTTTTAATACACTTAATTCATATATTAAAGATGAATTAAACATTGCATCCGCTTCTTCTTGGAACACAAATATATTTTTCTCTTCTCCATCATTTACAGATGGCCACATTTCTAAAGTATGTTTTGCATTATAGCCTCTGAATTGTTTATCTCTAACTATTCTTCTAATTAATCTTGTATCGGTTGTTGATATTCTGTTGTAATTATCTATGTTTAAAACCGTAAGTGCACTTATATATATTTTAAATTTTTGCTCTTTAGGTATTAAATATGTTAAATCATCATTTAGGCAATGAATTCCTTCCATTACTAAAATTTCATCCTTACCCAGTTTCATTGTATTTCCTAAATATTCTTTATGACCTGTGTGGAAATTAAATGTTGGAGCCTGTATTTCTTCCCCATTTAATAATTTCATAATGTCACTATTTAATAATTTTGTATCTATTGCTTCTATAGATTCAAAATCATAATTTCCATTTTTATCAAGTGGTGTCTCTTCTCTTTCTACAAAATAATTATCTACAGAAATTGGAACTGGTTTTAAGTTGTTTAATCTTAATTGTAAGCATAGTCTTTTAGAAAATGTTGTTTTTCCAGATGAAGATGGTCCTGCAATTGCTACTAATTTTACTTGCTGGCTGTTTGCTATGCTATCTGCGATATTTGCAATTTTTTTCTCATGAAGAGCTTCATCTAATAAAATGTATTCCTTTATATTCCCTTTTCTAACTATATTATTTAGCTTATGAAGCGTACTTATTTCTAGGATTTTATGTGTTTGGTCATTTTCTTTTAGTGCATTATACAATTTTTTTGTATCTTTTAGTTCTGGTACCTTTTCAGGAGTTTTTCTACTTGGGTATCTTATTAAAAATCCTGTATCATATTTTTTAAGTTCATATTGTGAAATGCATCCTGTTGAAAGCGGCATTACACCATATAAATAATTATAATAGTTATTACAATAATATAATGTTACAATTTCTCTACTAGATAGTTCTAGCTGTGCCTCTCCTCTTAAATCGTCTGTGTTTTTATAGAATGACATAGCTTGTTCCCTAGTCATAACCTTTTTTGTTATTGGTATGTTTTTGGCTATTATTTCATCTACTTTATTTTGAACTTGTCTTAACACATCATCTGTTATTTCTGCATTTTCTACTGTGCAAAACATAGAATGATATAATTGATATTCTATTGTAAGTTTTGCTTTTGGGAATAATTCTTTAAATGCCATACATACAATAAAAATCAGTCCTCTTCTATATACTCTTATTCCGTCTTTGTTTGTTATATCTATAAGTTCTATTTCTCCATCTGTTTCTATTGGCATGTCCAATCTTTTTACTTCATTATTAAATCTACATGCTATTGGTTTTAATGCGTCTTCCTCAATATATTTCTTTAACAGTTCGTTAACTTTTGTGCCTTTCTTTACATCTATTATTATATCTTTGTATTTTACTTGCATTTTTTCCACCTTAAAATTCTAATTTTTCATCTAACCAGTTTTCTAGTTCATCTATGTTCACTCTTACTTGTTCCATTGTGTCTCTATCTCTTATTGTTACTGAGTTATCGTTTTCTGTTTCGAAGTCTACTGTTATACAATATGGTGTTCCTATTTCATCTTCTCTTCTATATCTTTTTCCTATACTTCCTGCTTCATCATATTCACACATATATTTTTTAGATAGTTTTTCAAATACTTCTGTTGCTTTTCCAGATAGTTTTTTAGAAAGTGGTAGTACCGCTACTTTATATGGTGCTAAAGCTGGATGTAAATGTAACACTGTTCTTACGTCACCTTCAGCAATTTCTTCCTCATCATATGCATCACATAAGAATGCAAGTGCAACTCTATCACATCCAAGAGATGGTTCTACACAATATGGTACAAATTTTTCTCCTGTTTCTTGGTCTAGATATGTAAAGTCTTCCTTAGAATATTCCATATGTTGTTTTAAGTCATAGTCTGTTCTATCTGCAATTCCCCAAAGTTCTCCCCAGCCAAATGGGAATAAAAATTCTATATCTGTAGTTCCTTTGCTATAGAAGCATAATTCTTCTGGTGAGTGGTCTCTTAGTCTTATATTTTCTTCTTTTATGCCTAAGTTTAATAACCAATTTTTGCAAAAACTTCTCCAATATTCAAACCATTCTAGGTCTGTTCCTGGTTTGCAGAAAAATTCTAATTCCATTTGTTCAAATTCTCTGGTTCTGAATGTAAAGTTTCCTGGTGTTATTTCATTTCTAAATGATTTACCAATTTGTGCTATTCCCATTGGTAATTTTCTTCTTGTTGTTCTAAGTACATTTTTAAAGTTTACAAATATACCTTGTGCTGTTTCTGGTCTTAAATATAGTTCTGCTTTACTATCTTCTGTTACCCCTTGAAAAGTTTTAAACATTAAGTTAAATTTTCTAATACTTGTAAAGTCATTTTTTCCACATTCTGGGCAAACAATTCCTTTTTCTTTAATAAAGTTTACCATTTTTTCGTCTTCCCAGCCATCTACTACTTCGTCTACTCCATTTTCATGCATCCAATCTTCTATTAATTTGTCTGCTCTATGTCTTGTTTTACAAGCTTTGCAGTCTATAAGTGGGTCGCTAAATCCTCCTACATGTCCTGATGCTACCCATGTTTGTGGATTCATTAGTATTGCTGCATCTAGTCCTACATTGTATTTATTTTCTTGTACGAATTTTTTTCTCCATGCATTTTTTACATTGTTTTTAAATTCTACTCCTAATGGTCCATAATCCCATGTATTTGCTAATCCTCCATATATTTCTGAGCCCGGATATATGTATCCTCTGTTTTTGCATAATGCTACTATTTTTTCCATTGATTTTTGTGCCATTTTATCTTCTTCCTTTCTTTATTATATCATTAACTTATTTGTAAAAGATTGTAGGGGTCGCACCCTAGGGCGACCCGCAAATGTGTTAATAATTATTTTATTTTTTTATTACTTCTGGTTCATTATATTTTATTCCAAATGTGTCTACTGTCATACTTGTTATTACTGGTGGGTTTACAGGTGTTGTTGTTGCTTTTGTTTCACCAGTTTCTTCATTTGTTTCAAATTCTGTTTCTATTTTGGTTATTTGGTCTACTATATCCATTCCTTCTATTACTTTTCCAAATGCGCAATAATATCCATCAAAATTTTCACTGCAATCTTTTGCAGTAATGAAAAATTGTGTACATCCTGAATTATATCCTGCAGTTAAATAACTTGTATCTCCTGTGTAGTAATAGTAAATTGAAAAATCTTGTCTTGCTAGACCTAATGTTCCTCTTTCAAAACTTAATGTGTTTTCTTTATGTCCATTTTTTTCAAATTCACCTTCAATTGAGTATTCTGTTGCTCCAGCTCCTGTTCCTGCTTTGTCTCCACCTTGAATTAATGTTTCTTCTACTCTATGAAATGTTAATCCATTGTAGTACCCTTCATTTATTAATTTTACAAAGTTTCTTACTGTGTTTGGTGCCATTTCTGGGTATAACTCTATTTTTACTGTTCCATAATCTGCTATTTCCATTGTAACTATTGGATTTTTTGCTTTTAAAGTCACTTTATTATAATAACCATATGCCATAAATCCTATTATTCCTAATACTACTATTAATGTTATACTTGCTAAAATTATTTTCTTTTTCATTTTATCATTCTCCTTTTTTATTATTGAAGTGAGTATTTAATTTTATCTCACTTTTTTAAATTACAATATTCTTCCTGTTTTTAATATGTCAATTATATCTATACCGCGTTTGTGCTGGTGAATTAACTTTTACCCATACTCCTGTTTTTTGTGTGTTTCCAGATGCAAATACATGCGGTATAGTCCAATCAGCACTATTTATATATTCTCCACCACTTGTTACATCTGATGTTCCCCTTAAGAATTGTAACTCTTCTAATGTGCCAGATGCATTTAGTTTATAAACAAATCGTGGGATCCAAACATAATAAACTAATTTTGCAGCATTTGTACTATCTGTTGCAAATGCCCATTTTGTAGAATCATTTAAGTTTGAGTAATCATATGGCGAACTTAAATCTGTTAAATTACCTTGTAATTTTGGTGTATTTGTTAGTTTTAACTCTACTGATGGGTAATTTCCTTCACTATCTGCATTATCTTGACCTGTAGTATTATCTACTAGTCTAAAATAATATAATCCAGATTCTATAATATTTTGGCTTGTGACATTTTCTCCTTTTTTTGTATAATCTGTTATAGTTGTCCATTTTATTACATTATTAGAATCCATTTTTCCATAACTTAGAGTTCCATTTGTTAAGCTTATACTTGTAATTGTAAATGTTGCATTAAGTCCATCTATATTAGATGTAATATCACCAAAACTTACTATTCTGCTTACTTCTTCTGTTTGCTGTTTTAGAGTTTGTCCTCCTGGTAAATAGTATTGTGTGTAATAAATTTTATTTTCATATGTTGTTCCATTTAAGCTTATTACTTCTCTTGTGTTAAAATCTACTACTATTTCATCATCTACATTTTCCAGTTCTAAGTCAGAAGCTATATGGCTACTATCAAAATATCTAAGATATGTACTTTCTGTTGTGGTTAAAAAACTTTCATTTGAGTTATTTAAAATATCTTCTAATCGGCTTTTATTGTCGCTTGTAAGTTCTTCTCCATAGTTCGAGTAATTTTCATATTCAGATATGAAATCTACTTTCTTTTGTATTGTCTGCATATATGAAACAAAGTTTACCATTTTAGAATTCGATATGTTTCCTGTTCCCACATATACTGTAACAGATGTTAATATAAGTATAATAATGATTGTTAGAATTAATGCTATTATTGTTATTCCTTCTTGATTGCTTTTTTGCTTTTCTAACTGTAGGTGATCTACGTTTCCCCTTACTCTTTTCAAGTTTTCCATTTACGCATTTCTCCTTTGTTTTATATCATTAAATTATCAAACATAAATTGTTCTTGCATTCTTCTTAAAGATTGTTTTATTGTTCTTGCTCTCACTTCTCCAATTCCTTCCACTTCATCTAGTTTCTGAATATCGGCTGCAAGAATATGTTGAAAAGATTTAAATGTTTTTACTAAATTATTTACTATTGTATTTGGCATTCTTGGTATCTTGCTTAATATTCTATACCCTCTTGGATATACTGCAATTTCTTCATAATTTTCAAAGACTTCATATCCTAAAAGTTTTGCAATTGTATTTGAATCTATAAATCCATCTTTTGCATTTTCTCTTATTAAGTTTAAAATCTTTTCTGGGATTAATCTTCTTGATGGTGCTACATAATCTTTAATTATCAATAATTCCTCATTTGGTAAATTTTCTATTAATTCTTCTAACTGCATTTTTACTAAAAATCCATCTATTCCCAGCTCATAAATTGCTCTATTTACTTCTTCAGATATTTTCATCACCATTTCTACTCTTTGTAAACATGTTATTACATTATCTAGTGTTACAATATCATTAAATTCATATTCGTTTAGGATTCCTAGTTTTGTATCAAATACTTTCTTATAATTTTCTAGTGTTTGCAAAGCTTGATTTGCTCTTGTTATAATTTTTGCAGTATCTTCTATGGTATACCTAAAATCTCCTTTAAATACTGTTATTATATTTCTTCTTTGTGAAATACTGATAACGAGTTCTCCTGTTTGTTTTGCTGTACGTTCCGCTGTCCTGTGTCTTGTTCCTGTTTCATCTGTTAATATTTTACAAGACGGAATTATTTGAGTATTTGCTAATAGTATTTTCTTTAAGTCTTTACTTAAAATTATTGCTCCGTCCATTTTTGCAAGTTCATAAAGTTTTGCTGGTGTGTAATCTTCATCTATTCTAAAGCCTCCGGTCTACAATATCTAGTACTTCTTCTGAATCTCCTATTATTATAAGTGCTCCTGTTTTTGCTTTTAATATATTATCTAATCCTTCTCTTAGTGGAGTTCCCGGAGCTATTATTTTTAATATTTCTGTTAGCATTTTTCACCTCTTATTTTAACCCTAAAAATTTCATTGCTTCTATAATATTTTTCACGCCTATTATATCTAATTTATAGCTTTCTTTCAATAGTTTTTTGTTACTTTCTGGAATTATACATGTTTTAAATCCCATTTTTTCGGCCTCTTTTATCCTTTTTTCTATCATATTTACATTTCTTACTTCTCCAGTTAGGCCTACTTCTCCTATTGCTATAGAATCATTTGGGATAGGTATATTTTTAAAACTAGATGCAGTAGCTAAAACTATTCCTAAATCTAGTGCTGGTTCATTTATTCTTATTCCTCCAACAATGTTCATATAAACATCTTGGTTACCTAAAGCCATTCCTGCTTTTTTTTCTAACACTGCAATCAAAAGAGTTAGTCTATTAAAATCTATTCCATTTGCAGTTCTTTTGGGGAAACCAAATACACTAAGAGTTGTTAGTGCCTGTAGTTCTACTAAAATTGGTCTTGTTCCCTCCATACTTGCCACAACAACTGTTCCTGGTGGATTTTCTGTTCTATCTGATAATAATACTGATGACGGATTTTTTATTTCGTTCATTCCGTTTATCTTGCATTTCAAACATACCAATTTCATTTGTTGAGCCAAATCTATTTTTTACTCCACGAAGTATTCTGTATGAAAAATATCTTTCTCCTTCTAAATATAAAACAGTATCCACCATATGTTCTAGCACTCTTGGGCCTGCAATATTTCCGGTCTTTAGTAACATGTCCTATAATAATTGTAGTAATTCCTTCTTGTTTGCACGTTCTCATTATTTTCGCTGTAATTTCTCTTACTTGGCTTACACTTCCTGGTGCTGATGTTATTTCATCTGAATACATTGTTTGTATAGAATCTATTATTACAAGTTTGGGTCTTAATTTTATAATTTCTTCTTCTATAATGCTTATGTCTGTTTCTCCCAGAAACATTATATCTTCATTATTTATTCCTAGCCTATCTGCTCTTATTTTTATCTGTTCTGCTGATTCTTCTCCAGACACGTAAAGAACTTTTCCTTCTCCTTGTACTTTATCACATATTTGTAGAATTAAAGTTGATTTACCAATTCCTGGTTCCCCTCCGAAGAAGTGTTAAAGAACCATTAACTAATCCTCCTCCGAAGGACTCTATCTAACTCTTCAAATCCTGTAGAATTTCTCGTTATATTTTGTTTTTGGACATCCTTTAATAAAGTAGGTTTTACTTGTCTTTTTTCTGAAGATTTAGACCCACTTTTTTGAATTGTTTTTTCCTCATAGCATGTGTTCCAACTGTTACATGCTGGGCATTTTCCAAACCATTTTGTAGCTTCATTTCCACAATTGCTACACACAAAAATTGTACTTGTTTTTGGCATTGTTTTCTCCTTAAATTAACGGTATATATTCTATCAAAAAAAAGCTTTCTTTGCAATAATTTTAATAACAATTTAACATTCTACACCATATCAATATGTGCTTTAATTTTTATTGTAATTTTTTCTCTTATGTATTATAATCTTTAGAAGTAAAGGAGTGTAATATATGAGTTCTTTTGTTTTGAAAATTATTGCATGTATAAGTATGTTTTGTGATCATATTGGTGATGCTTTTATTGGAAAACTTACTTTTCTAAATTATATTGGAAGACTTGCTTTTCCTATTTTTTGTTTTCAAATTGTACAAGGTTATATTCACACCCATGATATAAAAAAATATATTTTGAGATTAAGCTTATTTGCTCTTATTTCTCAAATTCCATTTATGCTTTTCTATCATATTGTTTTTGATAGTTTTGCTATTAATGTTATTTTTACATTATTGTTTGGTTTATTTACTATTTTAATTTATGATAAATATAATAAATCTGTAGGTGCTTGTTCTTGTCTACTTTTATGCATCATTGCCCAAGTATGCCAATTTGATTATGGTTTTTTTGGCGTTTTTATAATATTTATGTTTTATGTTTTACGCAATAAAAAAACAGCCATGAGCTTTGTGTTTGCTCTAGCCGTTCTTATTAGATATTCCATACCTCTACTTCAATATGGTCTTTCTTTGTCATATTTATTTTCAAATGGCAAATATTCCATGATGGTATATTCTACAATATTTTCTATTGTTCCTATTCTATTTTATAATGGTAAAAAAGGTAAAGATGCAAAATATCTATTTTACATCTTTTACCCAGTTCATTTATTAATTTTAAGTATTATATCAATTATCATGCTATAAATCATAGTCTGTTTAATACTTATAATGCATAATTTATTCCTCTTGCCACTACGTCCTTCATATTTTCTATTAAATCATCTATTTCTTTTGGTGTTACTATCATATTATATCCCTGTGGATTCAGAGCTTCTTTTATTGCATTATAATTGTCTTTTTCCTTGAGTTCGTTTAATTCATCATTTGATTTTGCGCTCTCTTGTAGCTTACTTATAAAAAGATATAAGGCATCATTTACAAGAGTCGCTGTTTCTACAACCATCGGCACTCCTATTGCAATTACTGGTATTCCAAGTGTCCTCTGGCTTAATTCATTTCTTTCATTTCCAACTCCTGCTCCTGGAACAATTCCTGTATCTGCTATTTGTATTGTGCTACTTATTCTTTCTATACTTTTTGATGCTAAACTATCTATTACTATAACCAATTTTGGTTTTACATTATCTACTATACCTTTCACTATTTCAGATGTTTCTATTCCAGTTGTTCCCAGAACTCCTGGTGATATTGCTGTTACTGGTCTTGTGTTTGGGTCTATATATTCTGGTGTATATTTTAAAAAATGCCTTGTTACGTCTATATCTTTTATTACTTTTGGTCCTAAAGAATCAGGTGTTACATATGCATTTCCTAATCCTACTACTAAAATGTCGTCCCTGTTTTGTACGTGTTTATCAAATATCTTTTTAAGTTCTTCTGTAACTACTTCTGAAGCTTTTTGTATTTCTACTTCTCCTGCAAGTTTTAATTTTTTTACATCTATAGTAATATATGTTCCAACAGGTTTTCCTATTGCATTTGCACCTTCTTCATTTATTATTTTTACTGTTGATACCTTTATATCTTGAGTTACATCTCTTTCCTCTGTTTCAATTCCTGGGATGTCTTTTTCTATTTTATTTGCCTTCCTATAAATATCACGTCTTTCATCTGCTAAATCTGTATTAAAATTAATCATCAAAAAACCACCTCTTTACTTTCTTATTTTTGGTAAATAAAGGTGGTTTTATACTATTTATTTTATAAATTCTTTTTTAATCACTCTGCTCTAAGCCATTAACATCTTCTTCTCCCTCTTGATATGGTGTAATACCAAGAACATTATCTGACATGACATACGTAGCTCCCATATTCTTTACTCTCTCTTTTGCCGAATCTGTTTGTACATTCCATACACACACATCTATTCCGTTTTCAGTAATTTTTTTAATTTTATATGCATTGTTTTTACTAGATGTAGTATTTACACACTCAACGTTATTTTCTTTCATTAAATTAATATTGTCCTCCGAAATTACATCTGTAAGGTACCAAATTCGTGCATCTTCTGAAGTTTCCCTAATATATGGAATATCTGTATAATTATTCGTTTGTAAAACACAACTTTTAATATTATCTACGATTTCAGATAAATTTCTAGCACTCTCACATCCTTTTGGTGTAGGTAAACTTGAAATAGTTTCTGATGCCGACTTTAATTTGCCATAAGCACTACAAATAAATTCTATGACATCTCCCCTTAACGAATCTATATCATAAGTTAATGTTGGTGTTTCTGCCATAATGTCACTTCCTCAAAATTTTGTATCCTCAAAATAGATTTACCAAATAAATTCATTTTCTTGTCAATATTTTGTTTTATCATCAGTTTGCTGAATCCCCTTGTGCTTCCTTCAAAGCTCTTTTTACAATGTTGTTTGCTATAGTATCATCATCCTCTTCTTCTATAGTCGTAGTACTTGTTAGTATTGGATCTTTCTGGCTAAATACATAATAGTGTCCTCCATAACTAGCAATTCTTTTAGGGTCAAATCCCTTTGTAAATCCTTCTTGTAAAACTGGATTTTGTGACTGATAGTTTGGTCCCATTGGATCAGTAATACATATTTTTCCATCCTCTCTAGGACTTACAGCCATATAGTGCCCCGTTTTAGTGAAATTTTGATTTTTTGTACACCAAATAGCAACTTTTCCATCTTCAAAGTCTTTCATTAGTTTTCCATCTTCTGGATTTTCTCTTCCAAATGCTTCTCCGTAATAAGTACTTTCATACTTTAAATTTAATCTATCTAATATTGCTTCATCTTTCATTATTGCATCTGAATACCCTGAACCTTTTATATAATACCTAGTAGCATAAGGGAAGTCTCTAAATAAATCTTCTGGTGTATACGCATATCCCAAAGCTGCTGATCCTATCTCGCATAATGAAGTTGGTCCACAGATTCCAGTTACGCCTAGGTTTTTTTGAAATACTAGCTGATTGTATCTGTATGTGTCAACATTGCAAGGGCTGTCTTTAACATTATCAAATCCGTGTTTTTCTTCCACTGTCACTTTTGATCTTGTAATTGGTACTCCATATTTTTCTGCCAGTACTTTAAGGGCTTCACTACCACCCCATTCTCTAGCTCTTTTAATTCTCTCCATTGCCTTTGCTTCTGCAATTATTTGTTCAGTTGTCTTTCCTCTTGTATCTATATGGTATTTTGTAGCTAAACTTTTTGCTACATCTTCTTTTGAACTTTTAAAAGGATTATCTTCTGATAATGGGTCTTTTAGTTTATCTTCATCCATATCAATGTCTGGTGGTAAATTAAAAAACTCTTTAAACTTATCCCAAATAAGGTCTAAAAGATTATATTCATTATGTTCAAGAGCATCTGCAGCATTCTCTATAGCCGTCTTAACTGCTCCAGCACTGTTTTTAATATTATCTACGATTTCAGATAAATTTCTAGCATTTTCACATCCCTCTGGTGTAGGTAAACTTGAAATAGTTTCTGATGCCGATTTTAGTTTGCTGTAGGCACTACAAATAAATTCTGTGACATCTCCCCTTAACGAATCTATATCATAAGTTAATGTTGGTGTTTCTGACATAGTATCACTTCCTCAAAATTTTATATCCTCAAAATAATTTTACCAAAAGTAATTATTTTTTGTCAACACAAAATATAAATTTGTCAATAATTAGCTTTGGCTTGTCAATGATGTTGGATAAATATATATTAAATTTCAACCCTTTTTCCAAATTTATCATCTACCTGTTTTTTTAATCTTGCATTTTTTTCACTTTCTAGTTTTGAATCTTCCTCTATTATTTTTATTGCTACACTTTGTACTGATTTTAGTGTTTCTATATCTTCAAATAAATTTGCTATTTTAAACTCAGGAATCCCATGTTGTTTTGTTCCAAAGAATTCTCCAGAGCCACGTAATTCCAAGTCTTTTTCAGATACTACAAATCCATCATTTGTCTTTGTCATTATCTCCATTCTTTGTTTTATAACATCACTTTTTCCTTTATATTTTAATATACAATATGATTTGTATGTTCCTCTTCCCACTCTTCCTCTTAATTGGTGAAGCGTTGCAAGCCCAAATCTTTCCGCATTTTCTATTATCATAATATTGGCATTTGGTACATCTACTCCTACTTCTATTACCGTTGTAGAAATTAAGATGTCTATTTTCCCATTTTTGAAATCTTCCATTATAGCATCTTTTTCTGCTGGTTTTAGTTTTCCATGCATGTATTCTACTTTGTACTTTTTAAAAGTTTGATTTTTATATTTTTCTGCAAGTTCTAAAACAGATTTTGCTTCTATTTCCTCATTTTCTTCTACTAATGGGCATACAATATAAGCTTGTCTCCCCTCATTTATTTGTGTTTTTATAAAGTTATTTACCCTATCTTCCATATTTTGTGTTACTGCAAATGTATCTATTTTCTGCCTATTAGGAGGTAATTCATTTATAATGGATATATCCAAGTCTCCATATAAAATTAGTGCTAGTGTTCTTGGTATTGGCGTTGCAGTCATAACTAACACATCTGGGTTTGTTCCTTTACTGCTAATTTTTGCTCTTTGTCTAACTCCAAATCTATGTTGCTCATCTGTTACAACAAATCCTAGTTTTTTAAATTCTACATTATCCTCTAATAATGCATGTGTTCCAATTAATATATCTATTTCTCCTGCTTTTAATCTTTCCAATATATCTTCTTTTTGTTTTTTAGTAAGTCCACTAACTAATAATTCACAATTTATATTGAATTGACCTAACATTTTCCTGAAGTTTTCTAAATGTTGCTTAGCAAGTATCGCTGTTGGAGCCATTATGGCAACCTGATAACCTGATTTTACAGCCTTATAGCTTGCTATAATTGATACAGCTGTTTTTCCACATCCTACATCGCCTTGTAATAGTCTGTTCATAGGCTTTGCACTTTCCATGTCACTATCAATTTCTTCTAATACTTTAGTTTGTGCTCTTGTAAGTTTAAATGGAAGTGTATTTATTACATCTGACATATGTACATTTTTATTAAAAGCAATTCCTGTTTCATCCACAGCATAACTGTTTTTTAACTTTAACAAAGCAAGCTGTAATATTAGTAGTTCTTCAAAGACTAGTCTTTGCCTTGCTTTATTATATTCTTCAAAGTTTTCTGGAAAATGAATATTTTTTATTGCTTTGTTAATATCAATTAAATTATATTCTTTTAATAAATATTCTGGCAAAGTTTCTCCTAAGTTTCCATATACCATTTTTATTCCATTATTCATTATGTTTTTTAGTGTGTTTTGTGTTAGCTCATAAATACTTGGATATATTGGGATGATTTTTCCTGTATTAATAGAATTTTCCGCTTCTTCAAAGATTGGTGAATTCATTTCTATTTTACTTGCGGTTCTTTTTACTTTTCCAAAAAATTTATATCTGTTCCCTATTTTAAATTTTGTTTTTAAATATGGCATATTAAACCAAGTAATTTCACAAGTTGCTGTTTCGTCTCTTACTATTAGTTTATATATTGTCATGTTTTTTCTAATTCTTATTTCAGAGATTCTTGATACACATATTGCTTCTATTAGTCCTTCTTCTCCATTTTCAAGTTCGTCCATTTTTTTTACTTTGCTTCTATCTTCATATGTTCTTGGGTAATATGTAATTAAGTCTTCTAGTGTGTATATTCCTAGTTTATTTAGGCTTTTTACTCTTTCTGGACCTACTCCTTTTATGTATTTTACGTCTTTTAATAAATCTATCATTTTTTCTCCTAATTATATAACTTGTGGTTTATCTTATCTTCTCAATTATATAAAAAATGTTTGCAAAAAGCAATAGCTTTGCAAACATTTTTTCGTTTTGTATATTACATTCCAGTTTTTGGCAATTTTACAGTTACTTCTTGCTGATTTTCTATTATTTCTGGTTTTTCTATTTCTATGGTTTCTTTTGAATTTGTTACTGTAATCGTTAAAGCTTCATTATAAGCTACATTTGCTTCTATTTGTTCTTCATATATTGCATATCCATTTACAGTATTTGTTTCCTCTAAGTAATATACTCCTGGATTTAAATTTTCTATAATAATTTTTCCCTCCTTGTTTGTTGTAAGTTCTGTATGTACAACATCCTTATTTTCATTTAATAGTCTAAATTTTACTCCTTCAAGGGCATTTCCTTTTTCATCTTGTTTTAAAATTATTATTTTTGTTTCGTTTTTTGTATAATATATGGTTTTTATTCCGCTTCCATCTTCATATATATTTCCCGTTAATGCATAGTCTTGTAAGCTCGGGTTGCTTGAATATCCATATAAAATTGGCTTTGTTGCAACTTTCCCATTTACTTTTATATTAAAGCTTCCTTCATCTGTCATATTTTTTATTGGTATTATTATTTTAAAATTATCTCCATAGTTAAACTCTGTTTTTTCGTTGTTATTTTCATCTACAATTTGAGCACCTTCTACATTTATTCCTTCTAACTCTGCTAAGTATGTATTAATTGTACTGTTTGCTTTTACTGTAAATTTTTTTGATACATATTTATTGCTAATATTATCTTGCTCCCATTTACTAGTTACTTCTTCTATTCTTAAATCTGCACTTTGTTTTACTTCTGTTGAGTTTCTGGCATTTGTTACTATTTGTATTAATGCATTTCTTGTTCTTACTCCAACCTCATCTGTTGCTATATATGTATTAGGGTCCCTATTGTAAAGTGCACAATATACTGCCTGTTTTGTTGCCAAAAATGCTTCTTCCTTATTTGCACACCCTAATTCTTGGTATGTTTTATATGGATATCCATTTATTATTGTTCTCCACACTTCTACATCTGTAAGTAATTCATTTATACCTACTGAATATGAAAGGTCTGAGTTTACACCTTTGGCTTCTCTATTTAAACAATATGCTGGGTATTCTTGTCCATCTTTTTGGTAAACTACATAATCAAACACTATCCCTACCCCTCCATAACGTAAATAGTCTGAATAAGTGCCTTTTGAATATAAATATGCTTCATTTATTGGAATACTTGCTTGTGTTTTTGTTGGAATTATAATTATCCCCATTATCATTAATAAACTCAAAATTATTGATATTATTTTTTTCATAAATCCTCCTTAAATTTCTATTGCTTGAATACATCTTCTGTACCTTGGTTGATTTTCTACACATGTTATTAGTGTAAGTTTATTTTCTTCAGTTTCTTGTAAATACGACCAGTCTGTATCCTCTATAATTGTTGATACTGATACTTTATATGTTTTTGTTCCATATATAGTTGTGTATTTTATTTCATCTCCTTTTTGTAATTCTTTAAGTCTTCCAAAATAATTTACTGGGTAACCTCTATTATGTGCAGCTAAGCCAATATTGCCTGTCCACACCCCAGTTGTATCAAAATGTCCTATAAATTCATTCATTACTTCTTCTGTTGTTCCAAAATTTATTTTAGCTTTTAAATTAATTCTTGGTATTTCTAAAATCCAATTTTCATTTGTAAATTCTAATTTTTTCCTATCATACTTAAAACCGCATATGTTCATATTGGAAATGTATGTTGGAATTTTAGTTGTTGCATTAATTTGTGTTTGACTTATTTCAAGAATTATTATTACACATGCAATTAAAGCCTCAAAATTTAGTTTAATTTTAGAATAATTTAGCAGATACGCATCACCTCTTTTTTATTTAATTGTTATTGTTTCTAGGAATTTTTTAAGATAAAAAAATTCAGATTTAAAAATTATTTTGGAAATTGCTATTACCTATAGCAATTAAAGATATATTTATATTAATACATTTTTTGGAAAAAGTAAAGAACTTTCCATCGACAAAAAATGACAAAAATGTCGAAAACTAAAAAAGTCACCTAACAAAAACCTTTTTTGTTAGATGACCTTTACTTACTCTAAACCGAAGCTTACCCCTAGTGCATTGTCTATTTGGCTCATTACTTTTGCATCATTTATATGCCCTATTTTTTCTTTTAATCTGCTTTTATCTATTGTACGTATTTGCTCTGTTAAAATTATTGAATCTGCTTTTAACCCAAATTCTTCAGAATCTAATTCTATATGAGTTGGCAACTTATTTTTATTTAATTGTGATGTTATTGCCGAAACTATAACTGTTGGGCTATATTTATTGCCTATATTATTTTGTATAACTAAGACTGGTCTTGTTCCTCCTTGTTCAGATCCTACAACAGGACTTAAATCTGCATAAAACATATCTCCTCTTTTTATTACCATATTCTTCACTCTCTCTTATTTGTATATTTAATCTTTATTCCATATTTTAAATATTGGTATTTTATTTTGAGATATTATTATTTTTAATTTTTCACTTTAGTTTATTTGTTCTTTTTCTAGTTTGTTTATTTCTATCTCATTATATAATATGTAAACTAAAGTGTTTTGTGCATTATCTTGTATTTCCATTTTAGTCGGTAATTTAGTATTTTTGCTTATATAAAGCCTTTTTATTTTTCTATATTTATTGTTAGTTTTTACAACTGTTTCTAAAATTATTTCTTCATCATTTTCGAAATCCTGATTTTCATTATTATTATAGTCTTCTATAAAATTATTTAAACTTAATTCATTACTTCCTATGTAGTTATAATTCTCATATATTTTACTTAAATTTAGTTTTGTATTTTTTATTTGTAAATTGCTTCCGTCATATTCGAAAGTTGTTCCTGCAAAACTTTCTGGTGATGTTATTTCTTGCTTATATAAGTTATTTTCTTTATAATATTTTTGAGTTGCTTCATATGTATTTGTATTTTTGTTACTGGTTATAGTTATTTGTACTTTTGCTTTGTAAGATTCAATATTTAAAATATTTTCTTTTATCTTATCAGCTGATTGATTAATTATATTATTTCCCATTTTTATACTTTTATAATTGTTTTTTATTAAAATTATTGTTGTTATTATTAAAATAAAAATTAAACAAAATATTATGATTTTCTTTTTCATTAACATCTTCCTTTTTTATATAATTGTGATTTAAATTGTAATTTGACACACTCTAAAACGTCCGCCCAATCTCGTCGGGGATTATATATTTTATTTTTTCACTG
>OIEN01000577.1_pt1 | contig 21456 bp, 17 predicted proteins | sample 1581741 | NCBI WGS metagenome assembly OIEN01 (sample SAMN01760944, study PRJEB22395) | human gut metagenome | reverse complement strand
GGACAAGGCAAAGCGTTGGCTGACACAGCCCCTCACATCTCCCGTCCCCATCGCAAAATCCGCAGACTTTGAGATGGATGGCAGAGAGGATTTCCCAAATCTTCTCTACCTGTGGGCGGCAGCGTTGAAGCAAATTCGATTGCTGAAAGGCTGGCGGTCACGCCGTGGATTTTGCAAAGTGGGTACTACTTGCAAGCCACGGCAGAGGCTTCCGCAGAAGCCGCATACCCCCTCGGAGAGCCCACGATACTTTGCAGCCGCAGGATGAAAGTATCATAGTGGGTTATTACACTTCCGCAGAAGTGCTCCCCCGAAAGCTCCCCCGTCCTGCACAATCTGAAATCAGGAGGTAAACTGCCTATGGCAAGAGGCGACGGTATTCACCGTACCAGCGCAAGAAACGCAAGAATGAAAGATACAGACATCGGCAACGCGCAGGCACACAACGAGCGCGAAAAATCGTCGTATGTCAATCAGGACATCGTTCCTGAACGGACGCCATACAACGTCCATTTCAAAACACCAACCGCCGGGTATAAGGAGATGTTCGAGCAGATGCGCTCTGACGGCGTGATTTCCACCCGCGGTCTGAAAACGGATGCTGAGAAATTCGGAGAGCTGATCTTCGACGTCAACTCCGCGTACTTCTTCAACCACGGCGGCTATGAATTTGCAAAACAATTTTACGCCGATGCCTACAAAGCTGCAATCAAAATTGTGGGCGGCAAGCAGTACATCCTGTCGGCGGTCATGCACGCCGACGAGCGCAACCGCGCCATGTCCGAGGCGCTGGGAAAGGATGTGTACCACTACCATCTTCATGTGGTCTATATTCCTGTTGTGGAAAAGCAACTCCTGTGGTCGAAACGCTGCAAGGATAAATCGCTGGTGGGTACGGTCAAGGAAACGATACAGCAGGTCAGTATGAGTAAAAAGTGGGATTCCAAGCCCGCGCTGGATGAAAACGGTATGCCGATTCTGAGTGCAAAGGGCAAGCCCGTTCTCAAGAAATCCTACAGCGTTTTGCAGGATGATTTCTTCCGGTATATGCGCGACGCCGGGTACGACGATGTGGAGCGCGGCGAACGAGGCAGCTCGGAGGAACACCTGACCGTGACGCAGTTCAAGGTGCAGCAGGAACAGGCGAGGCTGGCAGAACTCACAGAGCAGAACCGCCAGCAGGAACAGCAGGCAGCGACGCTCGGCAGACAGATTGAGAAAATTCAGAATCAGCAGGTCAATGTGGCAGCTATCGAAAAGATTGAATCGAAGCCCATTCCCTTCTCTACCAAGATTGCCGTGGAGCGTGAGGATTTTGAACACCTGTCTACGCTTGCGAAAAAGCACGTTGCAGCCGAGAAAAAGGAATCCAAGTTGCAAAAGGCATTGGATGCAGCAAACAGACTGATTGCAAAGCTCAAAGCAGAGATCACCGGTCTGAAACAGGAGCTTTCCGAGTACAAATCCGTTCGCAGCAAGCTCCGCACATCGGATCTGGAACGCGAGAACGCAGAGCTTCGAGGAAAAGTGCAGCGCTACGAGGATGTGATCCAGCGCAATAACCTCTGGCATTTCTTCCGTCCGCACAGAGAAAAAGTGGCAACGCGTGAAGATGTCCGCTGATGCCGTGTTGAACTGAGAAAAACGGATTTTACCGAATGGGAGCGTCCAGATCGAGCCGCGTATCATTTGGGCGCTCCCCATGCAAAAATCAACCTGTTTTTGCAAGTGTAGAGCTGACAAAGAATCTTGAAAATGCGCCTGTTTTTACAGAACAGGCAGAAATGGAGGCAACATGAAAACCGGACTGACCAAACGGCAGAAAACGACCTGCATCTATTTTGACGAATCCAGCAAAACCGTTGAAATCCAGACACACAATACCGCGCTCAAAAAGCGGCTGGCACAGTATGCCGCAAAGCATCCCGATTTGTGCAGGCAGACCGACGATGATGAACAGGGCGGTCTGACCTTCGAGATCGACCGCAAGCGTTTTGCCGTCCGTCTGACCGCGCCGTATTCGGATACGCGCCGACAGGCAGCAAGTGAGCTTGCCAAGAGAAACGGACTGAAAGGACGAGATAGAACCGGAAGTAAGTGATTTATCTGCTAATGTCCATAGGAGCCGCCAAGCTCCTATGGACATTGTTGTGAGCAAGAAATATTGGTAATTACGTACTTGTTCCCTGATCCAAAGTATGATATACTGATAACAAGTTCAGCGAAAGCTGATTTTTACTCATTAAAATATGAATTCAATTTACTGTTGGAGTGAAGGACATGGCTGTAAGTTACAAGAAATTATGGAAGCTGCTAATTGATAAGGATATGAAGAAAAAGGACCTTTGCGCAGCAGCAGGCATCAGCCATGCGTCAATGGCAAAGCTCGGTAAAAATGAAAATGTTACAACCGATGTTCTTGTGAAGATTTGTACCGCTTTGCAATGCGATATTGGTGATATAATGGAACTTACACCCGAGGTCAAAGCCTGAGAGGAGACGGCAAAATGCGAAGTAATACAGTAGCACAGATTTCTACAATAGCCGCCAAACCGATTCTCAAGTGGGCAGGCGGCAAGACTCAAATGCTGGGAGAACTGCTTCCAAAGGTTCCTTCTTCCTATGGACGTTACATTGAACCTTTTTTCGGTGGTGGTGCCTTGTTTTTTGCATTGCAGCCCGAAAATGCTGTCATTGCAGATAGTAACCCCGAGCTAATCAATATGTATCGCCAAGTGGCAGACCATGTGGACGATGTGATCAGCTACCTTGAAAAATACCAAAATACAAGTGAAATGTTTTATTCTGTACGCAGTTTAGATTGGGAGACTTTGCCCAAGGCAGAAGCTGCCGCAAGGACGATTTATCTCAACCGGACATGCTACAATGGACTTTATCGTGTCAACAAAAAAGGACAGTTTAATGTACCATACGGAAAGTACAAGAATCCAAAAATATGTGACACTGAAGCGCTTCATGCGGCGTCACAGGCTTTGCGGAAAGCTGATATTGTCTGTGGAGACTATTTCCTTGTTCTGGAGCATTATGCTCAGCCGGGTGATTTCATTTTCTTAGATCCTCCATATCTCCCGATTTCCGAGTATTCGGATTTTAAGAGATACACTAAAGAACAATTCTATGAAGAAGATCATGTTGAACTTGCAAAACAAGTCATGCGTTTGCACGAAAAAGGCTGTCACGTCATCCTGACAAACTCAAACCATCCTCTTGTGCATGAATTATATGCTCCGTTCAAAATTGATGTTATCCAAACGAAGCGTCACATTTCCTGCAACGGAAGTACACGAAAAGGCGAGGACGTGATTGTAACCGTTCCACCAAAGCAGCACTTTCTTATCAAACTTGCCCCTAAGCCTTTACCGGAACAGGTTTCTGCATATCCTCCTACACGGTTTATGGGTTCAAAGAGCAAACTACTGTCTGAGATATGGTCGGTTGCTTCTCAGTTCCAAGCCGAAACAGTAGTGGATTTATTCTCTGGTTCTGGCATTGTCGGGTATATGTTCAAGGCGCAAGGCAAAACGGTAATCAGCAATGATTATATGTCTATGTCGGCAACTTTTACAAAAGCAATGGTCGAGAACAATAATGTTACCCTGCCGCTCAATGAGGCAAAGAGTCTGCTGGTTACGCACAAGGAATCCGATCATTTTGTTGCAAGTACATTTAAGGATTTGTACTATACGGACGATGAGAATGATCTCATTGATACCCTTCGCACCAATATTGCAGGAATACACGACCAATACAAGCGCGCGATTGCAATGACAGCATTGATTCGCGCCTGTACCAAAAAGCGTCCTCGCGGTATCTTTACATACACTGGAAACCGTTATAATGATGGACGAAAAGATTTGCAAAAGGCACTCTCCCAGCAATTCCTTGAAGCAGTTGATGCAGTAAATAAAGCCGTCTTTGATAATGGAAAGCCGAATAAGTCACGAAATGGTGATGCAATGGATCTCCGCATTGAACAGGCTGATTTGGTGTACATAGACCCCCCATACTATTCACCGCTCTCCGATAATGAGTATGTGCGCCGGTATCATTTTGTGGAGGGGCTTGCCCGAGATTGGAAAGGCGTAGAAATTCAGGAGCATACGCAGACGAAGAAATTCAAATCCTATCCAACCCCATTTTCAACAAGGAAAGGCGCAGCAGATGCGTTTGACCGACTATTCAAGAAATTTGCAAACAGTGTTTTAATCGTCTCCTATTCTTCAAATAGTCTTCCCACGCAAGATGAAATGGTGGCAATCATGGCAAAGTACAAGAAACATGTTGAAGTTGTTCCGGTAGATTACAAGTATTCTTTCGGAAATCAGAGTGATGCCAAAACACATAGGAATTCAGTGCAGGAATACCTTTTTGTTGGGTATTGATTGGGGGGTGCAGCATGAGCACGAAGATAGAAATTTGGCTTGTCGGTAATACGGGGTTGCGCAATCCAAATCGTATTCAAGATGGTTTCGCCATATTTGCAAACTCACCCTATGTTGGGAATCTCCGTGGAAGAGATAACGAAATAGGCTTTATGCGTCTTTTGGATGAAAAAGGAATCATCCAAAATGAAAATGGTAAAGATGAGTCCGGAAGTCACGCACGAAAGTGGCGCTTGATGTTTTCCAGAAACGGGTTTATTTATCCCCAGCTCAAGAAAAAAGATGGCGAGCAGGAAGAGTTAGGACCGCTTGATGAAATCACGCCATTTGGCAGAACCTTCCTGAAAGCAGACACATATCCCGCAGTGCAAGAGTGCTTTCTTCGTTCAATGAGCGTTGAACAATATCCAATGCCTGATGGTATGCACTATTTTTCTCCGTTAAGATGGCTCCTGGCAGTCATGCTGGAACTTGAGCGGCGAACCGGTTCTTCTGAATTGAGCAGAATCGAATTCGCACTGTGGGGACATACCACTAATCCCAGCTATAATGTGGATGAGGTTGTTGATAGGATTCTTGATCTGCGTCAACGAAGAGCTGCTGCCCCTGCCAAGCGCTCTTTTGATAAGAAAGAAATTGCAGCCAGAGGCGAAAATTACGACAAAAAGCCTGATAATTTCTTAGATTATAGCGATATGAATATGCGGTATCTCCGTATTTCTGGAATTTTCCAAAGAAAAGGCAGAGGGCTTATTATTGTCCCGACAAAGCATGTGTTGGCAGAAAAACTTGCAAAAGCAACTGCGAGTGCCGTGCCGATAATGGAGCAGTATAAAACACTCTGCAACGGTGCTCCTCTGCCTACTGATAACGCAGATATTGCCAAGTCTTTGCTTGACGATCTGATTAAACAAATGCGAGAGCGGCATATCTTGTTTGATATTTCTGATCTCCCACTAAGCACTGCCGCAGAAATTAATATCGCGCGGCAGCGGCTTGAGAATATTCTTGCTCAAACAGATGAAATTCAATATGCAAATGATCAGTGCAACCAGTGGCAGGAAATCAGAGACTACATGACTCTGCTGATTAGAGGCGGGGGCAAGCTGGTATATGACGAAGATAACGCCATTGAGGTACCTAAGGACGAAACTCCTGCCTACCTTGAGTGGACGCTTTGGCGAGCTGCTTTAGCCATTGATCACATGGTTAATAAGCCTTATGAAGTCCGTGGTTTCAAATTGGATTCTGATTTTATGCCAGTTTCAGCAGCGGGCGGCGGCAAGGGTGATCTGTACTGCGAGTTTAATGATTTCACCATTCTAACCGAAGTCACTATGTCTACGTCCTCTCGTCAAGAAGCTATGGAGGGTGAGCCCGTTCGCCGCCATGTTTCGGATGCAGTTCTAAAGTACGATAAGCCTGTCTATGGAATGTTTATTGCAGTGCGTATTGACACTAACACTGCCGAGACATTTCGACATGGCATTTGGTATGCAAAGGGAGATGTAAAGCAACGTCTGGACATCGTACCTTTGACATTGGCACAATTCCAGAAGTATTTCATCGCAATGTTTGAGGCAGAAAAGGCAAATCCTGAACAGCTTAGAGATTTAATTCTTAAATGCGAGTCGAGGCGGGATATACTGGAGGCACCTGCGTGGAAGCAGTATATTGATGCAACGGTTTCCGACAAGGCGGCTGAGATTATAAGCGGAATTGTTACGCATAGGTCAAAAGATATACCCCTTGTCCCCGCTGGTGCCGTTGTTCATCATGCAGCCTTTGGTGACGGACAAGTTGTCGCACTCGAAGCAACCTTCCCAAATTGTCATACAAAGACATTCGAGGTTCCGTATTTGCATTCATTGCCAGACGAGATTAGCTTTTGCGCAGATGGAAAAACGCTGCTGCACGACCGCTTCGGTGAAGGGACAGTGTTTGCGTATGTTGTGGTGTTCAAAAATCGTATGATGGCTCTTTCTTATCCAGCAGCGTTTGAGAACGGATGCTTGGTTATTGAATAAGCATTTAAATAATAACGATATGTGCGAATGCACTATTAAACAAATGCCGAAAGATAGTATCGCAAAGTAAATGTAATGAAAAAATGCAACAAATTTCTTGTTTCTCCAACACTATTTAGAGAATTAAAAAGCATCTAGACAAAGCTAATGCTGGAGGTGTGCCGTTTGGATAATCAAATAGTCAATCTGACGATTTTTCTTGTGAAAGAACATATACACGAATTTAAGAATTGCCTTAAATCCGCGGATTCACTTTCTTCGTCCAAACTTAAAGCCCGGTTTGGTCTGGACGGAACAATATACTATTGCGACAGCAGTAAGAAATTTCCGCGATGGAAGTCATATTTGGATGAGCTTTCAGAGGAAACTATCGACATTACAGAAAATGCTTCAAATAAAGCGGTCATGCTTCTATGCGTTAGGGATAGGATTATGGCCGTCGTATTTGGATATGGTCGTTCATTCCTCAAGGAAGAATGCCTCGAACGAAACTTTGGGCTAAAAGTTGCACTAAATACAATTGATCCTAACAAAATGCGCAGTATTAATGCTGCCACAATCGAGGATATGGTTGTTACCACGCAACGTCAAGCAAGTTATAGCACAACGCAGGATGAATTCGGGCTCAATGTTACGAACGATATTATGAAAGGACTCACAGGTGAGCCGTACGACCCCATATACGGAAATCACATAAGCGGGAAGGATTCTTTGGTTGTATCAGTCCATATGGAAATGACAGATCTCAAAGAGCAGCTTGAATTATATTATGATGCTTATAGCGGTAGTCGATACAAAGAAATTGGATTTGAATGGGTTGACAATGTTGCAGAAATTAGAGATTCTGTTCAGTCCGAAGCCTTAGATTTTGAATTATCAACCGCGATAGAAAAACGTGAAGTTGATCATCTACATATTGCACCTCCAGAAACGACTAATTGGGATCGTATTATTGGTTTTTGCTATTCCGGAATAGGGAAGAAGTTGGATGAGGCTGAAAGCTATAACCTTGATCTTGATTTGACTGAGTATATTGAAAAAATCAAGGCAGGGACAAATATATTATCAAAACTTCACAGAGACAAACTGTATGCTATGAATTCCGATGGTACTACATTTGTTATATGCAGTATTTATGCAGCGCTCGTATTTCAAATAAAATACGACGAGAAGAATTATATTCTCTGTTCCGGAACATGGTATTATGTAGAATCTTCTTTCTTCAATCAGGTAAACAGTTTTATCAACGCAAAAATCCCCCTGTCCAACGTCAACCTGCCAGATTGTCCGTCTGATAAGGACGAAGGTGCATATAACGAAATGGTGGCAGAAAGCAATCCAGACTTCTGCTTAATGGACAGAAAGTTAATCGCTGTTGAAAACGGTCCAAAGAAAATCGAAGCCTGTGATATTTTTACTAGGGACAAAAAACTAATCCATGTGAAAAACAAAGGCCAATCTGCACAGTTAAGTCATCTTTTTTCACAAGGAAAAGTGGCTGCTGAATGTTTCGTAAGCGATTTGAATTTCCGCAAACAGGTTTCAGATATTGCAGTTCAAAAATTTGGCTCTGAGGTTTTTGACTACAATCAAAAGCCTCAGTCTAGTGAATTTGAAATCGTTTATGCAATTATTGATACTAAAAGTTCTTCGCTAGAAGCAAAACTTCCGTTTTTTAGCAAGGTGAATTTAATGATTACTGCACAGGAACTGGATCGAATGCACTTCAAGTTTTCGGTATGCTGTGTACAAAAAGTATAGCAGCATATATGTCTAAATTCATAGAGGATTGAAGTTCCATATTTAAAATCGCCTCTCAGCATAAAAGTATCGAAAAAATCGGAAGGTAATTGTCAACGATATCATGTTTGAGGACAAAGGTGACAAATGCCCATTCTAACCATATTGCCAATTTGACAACATACATGATATAATACAAATACCTCCGTTTTGACTGCATCCTGGCTGACAAGAACGCCGCTATCGAAAAGATCCTGCAGGCCGCCTCCAAGGTCAAGGGCATGACACCTGATAAGCTGGAGGAAATGGTCAAGCGTTCCTGCGGGGTGCCTTTCTATAACGCAAAGTGCGTCTCTCTGGAACAGCTGGTAGGCGATAGCGACAATCTGAATTCTAATTTTCTGGAGTTCATTGCGGCATATTCTCCCAGCATTCAAAGGATTCTGCAAAGCCTCAAATTCCGTGAAGAAGTGGAATTCATGATCAAGAAGGGCATTCTGTTTGAGGTTGTGAAAGCCTTCTCGGAGGTGGACTTCCATCCCTCTACCACAAGCCCCATGGCCATGGGTTATATCTTCGAAGAGATCATCCGCACCTACAAGGCCAATGCCGAGGCCGGTGATCATTACACCCCCCGTGAGGTCATCGAGCTTTGCATCGACCTGATGCTCAGCGAGAACGTGGACAGCCTGAAAAAAGAAGGCAAGATCATTCGCATCTACGACGGCTGTTGCGGCACCGGCGGCATGCTGACCACGGCGAAGCGTATGCTGACCGACCCGGAGGAGGGCTTCAACATCCGTGCGGAGAATATCCGGCTATATGGGCAGGACAACAACCCGGAGGCCTATGCGGTCTGCCAGGCAGAGATGCTGATGCTGGGCGACGATCCTTCCTATATCCGAGAGGGCAATACCCTGACAGAGGATCAGTTCCCCGGGGAAAAGTTCGACCTGCTGATCACCAATCCTCCCTTCGGCGTGGAGTGGAAGACGGAAAAGAGCGCCGTGGAAAAAGAGTTCAAGCAGCCTAACAATCGTTTTGTAGCCGGGACACCCCGCGTCAGCGACGGGCAGCTTCTGTTCCTGCAGAACTTGCTGTCTAAGGCCGAGGACGACGCCCGCGTGGCTATTATCCTGAACGGTTCCCCGCTGTTCTCCGGTGATGCCGGAAGCGGTGAGAGCGAGATTCGGCGCTATGTGCTGGAAAACCATCTGCTGGAGGCGATCATTGCGCTACCTGATCAGATGTTCTACAACACCGGCATCTATACCTATGTCTGGATCCTCTCCAAGAAACCCAATCCCCGGCGCAATCACAAGATCCAGCTCATCGACGCCACCGCCCTCTATGTGCCCCAGACGCCGAAGTCCCTCGGCAACAAGCGCAAGTTCATCGACGATACAAATCGTCATAAGATCGTGGCGGAGTACACAGCTTTTGCGCCCTCGGAGATCAGCAAGATTTTTGACGCTGACGATTTCGGTTATACTAAAGTGACCATGGAGTGCCCGCTGTATGACGAAAAGGGCAATAAAGTCATTAAGCGCGGTGTGGTGCAGGTGGATTCCAAGCGGCGTGATACGGAGATCATCCCGCTCAAGCAGGATGTGGACGCCTATATCAAGGCTGAAGTTCTGCCGTATGTGCCCGATGCCTTCCCCGACCGCAGCAAGGACAAGATCGGATATGAGATCCCGTTTACCCGGTATTTCTACAAGTACACGCCGCCACGCAAGAGCAGCGAGATTCTCAAGGAGATCATTGCCAACGAAGAAGAGCTGCAGCAGACCCTGAAGGCGGTGCTGAAATGAGGACGATGAAAGACAGCGGAATCGAGTGGATCGGCAAGATTCCAGAAGGCTGGGAGCTGCGCAGAATTAAGACCAACTTTGACATAATTGCCGGAGCAACGCCGAAAAGCGGTGAGGCAAGTTTTTGGGATGGCGATATTCCTTGGATCACCCCTGCCGACTATACGACCGAAGGTGTATATGTCTCTGCCGGTCATAAAAGCATTACGCAGGATGGCTTGAACTCCTGCGCAACAAGTCTTATCCCGAAAGGCAGCATCATTTTTTCCAAACGTGCGCCTGTGGGGCTTGTGGCAATTAACAGCAACCCTCTTTGCACCAATCAAGGGTGTTTATCCTGCGTTCCAAAAGATTCGGTTGATGCGAAATACTATTATTATGTCATGAGCATTTATGGCGAACAGTTTGATCTGTTTGCCTCGGGAACAACTTTTAAAGAGATCTCGGCAGACGCATTTGCAAACTTCAAACTGCCATATCCGGATTATGAGACGCAGAAGCGAATCACATCATTCCTCGACGCCAAATGTGCCGAGATTGATGCGCTGATCGCTGCGAAAGAAAAGACCAACTCACTGTTGAAAGAGCGGCGGCAGAGCATCATCTATGAGGCGGTCACCAAGGGGCTTGATCCCACCGTCCCCATGAAAGGCAGCGGCGTTGAATGGATCGGTGAGATTCCAGAGGGGTGGAGCACAAGGCGTGTTAAACACTTGGCGACAGAAGCAGATACTCTTTTCTTAGATGGAGACTGGATTAATAGCGATGTAATAACGGATCAAGGCGTAAGATACCTTACTTCCGGTAATGTTGGGGAAGGCTCTTTCAAAGAGCAAGGATCTGGACGTATTAGCGAAGAAACCTTTGGAAAGCTGAACTACTTGAAGGCACTTCCTGGGGATTTGATGATTTGCAGATTGAACCTTCCACTCGGACGCTGTTGCATTATCCCTCCAGAAGAACCCTATTATGTAGTTGCGGTAGATAATGTTATCCTTAGGCCGGACTCCAATATGGATAAACGGTATTTAATGTACTGTATGAATACACCCGGTTATGCGGCATCTGCATTTATGGCTGCGAGCGGAACAACGATGCAGAGAATTAGTCGAACTGACTTGGGAAATCTGAATGTTCCTATTGCACCATTTGATAAACAAATTGAAATTGCAGATTATCTCGATGTACAATGCAGGGAGATTGATTCGGTTATCATTTCGATAGATTTAACCGTCCAGAAGCTCAAAGAGTATCGCCGGAGCCTGATCTATGAGGCGGTTACTGGGAAAATAGAGGTGTAAGATGGACTGGCTCTCAACAATTGTCGGTGCAGCAATAGGCTTTGTTTCCAGCATAGGAATAATTATCGTACAGCGTTTGCTCGATAGAGCCGGAAAAATAGAGATTTATGCCAAAGCTGTGTATGATCGTCTAACCGGCACTCATACATGGGGCTTTCACAGGAATGCAGACGGTATATTTCTGAATGTTCCGCTTTGGATAGAGATACAAAATCTATCAAATAGCACTCGAATTCTAAGAGACATCAACCTGCTGCTTGTTGCCAAGGGTAAAGAGTTGGCAACGCTGATTCAGAGCAACAGGACTGATATCAAAGGTCAGGGCCCCTATTTATATGCAAATGATGGGAGTTATTCTCTTTCACTCGGCGGCGCTGAAATTAAAAAGATGGATTGCCATTTTTTGCTCAAAGCAAGTTCAGATGTTCCGCCTTTTGATGAGATTGTGCTGAGATATTACGATGAAAAGAACCGTGCTCACAAGTTCTCGTTGGGGCAGGTTGAAGGAGATTGGACAGTAAAAGAGTTCCCTCGCAGCGGGGAATGGATAAAGTTGAAGGAGAAGAGATGACAGAAGGAAAAGCGGAGTATTTACAGATGATCCAAGAGCCCATAAGCAGAATGTCTACAGCTTCTGCCATATTCAAGGGCTTTGCAGCTACAATCGTATCCGGCATTGCAGCACTTACATATTGCGATGTTCACCCGACTGTTCTAGCACTCTCCTTTGTTCCAGTGCTGCTGTTTGCCTTGCTCGATATTTATTACTTGAAACTGGAGAAGAAATATCGGTTTTTGTTTGACCAGGTTCGAAAAGACGAACATCCGGTTGATTTCTCGATGGAGCTTACACGGGATAATAAATCAGCCAAATCACGGGTATGGGATTGTGTCAAGTCTCCGAGTATATGGCTGTTCTACCCAGCCATGATTGGAATCCTTGTTGCTGTCTATATTCTTAAGTTGAAAGGAGTACTATAATGGCAAAAAGGCAAGTGTTTTTTAGCTTTCGTTACTTATATGATGCTTGGCGCGCTGGCCAGGTCAGAAATATGGGGAGGGTTTCTGATGATTCGACTTTTTCTGATAATGACTGGGAGGCTGTTCGGAGCAAATCGGATTCATCTATAGAAAATTGGATAAAAGATCAAATGAAAATGCGTTCCTGCGTTGTCGTCTTGATTGGTGAGCACACGTCAGGAAGAAAGTGGATTAACTATGAAATTGAACAGGCATGGAAATCCGGGAAAGGCATTGTCGGCATCTATATACATGGGCTAAAGGATAAAGACGGAAAACAGGCCCAAAAAGGAAAGAATCCATTTGAGGATTTCTGCATTGATACCACTTTCAATTACATTGTTCACCACCATGACCCGGCAGATAAGAATGAGAAAAACCTTGCGAAAGTAGTTAAGGCATACGATACACCATTTTCTACGAGCACTTATGTGTACGACCACATTAAAGAAAACATAGCAGATTGGATTGAAGAGGCTATAAATATCCGCAATAGCTATCCCAAGTAAAATCAACCTTCACCGCTGAGGGTGCCAGACCTCGGCGGATAAAGGAGGCATCATCATGGCAGAAAAAGATTTACGGGAAAACCCATTCCGGGATGAGATTTATGACTACCTTCTTGCCCACGGTTATGTGGCCGGGCAGAAGGCAGACTATGATTATAAGCACGCCTTGGACGTCGGCAAGCTGTTCACCTTCCTGGAAGCCACCCAAAAGGACGAGCTTGCCAAGTTTAAAGCAACCTACGGTTCCCGCTATCAGGAGCGGTATGTGGAGCTGCTGTGCCAGAAAATTGAAAACCGTGGACTGCTGACCTCTCTGAACGAATGGGTAGAGGATTACGCCAGCGGCACCAAGTTCAGCCTTGCCTTTTTCAAGTCAGGGCTGAATGCCATGTCCGAAGGGCTTGAGCTTTATGAGAAAAACGTGTTTTCTATCCGAAAGGAGTTTAGCTTTGAGGATAAGCCTGAGCCCTATCGGGTAGACCTTGCACTTTTTTTGAACGGCATTCCCCTTGTGATGATCGAGCTGAAAAAGCAGACAGCCGGGCAAAGGGCGGTCTTTGAGGGCACAAAGCAGTTCCAGACGACGCGCAATCCGGATGAACTGATCTTCTCCTTCAACCGCCGTACACTGATCTACTTCACGCTGGATGAATTTGCCGCCTTTTTGACCACACGCCTAGATCGAAAGGAAACAAAGTTTCTGCCATTCAACCGGGGCTCTGAAGACGAAGGCGCAGGCAATCCGGTTGTTCCTGGCAAGCATAGCACCTGCTATGTCTGGGAGGATATTCTTCATCGGGATATGCTGCTTCGAATCATCCGGGAGTTCATGTTCATTGACGATGAGGGCGCAATGATTTTCCCGCGCTGGCACCAGCTTCGGGCTGTTTTGCGCTGTGAGAAAGATGTTAAGGAGAACGGTATTGGCGGACGCTATCTGATTTGGCACAGCGCTGGCAGCGGCAAGACGAAGACCATCGCCTGGCTGGCGAAGCGCCTGATCAACAATCCGGCTATCAATACGGTCATCGTCATCAGTGACCGTACGGTTATTGACGGGCAGTTGGGTGCTGAACTGATGAACGTCGATGGGAAAAAAGGCGTGGCGCAGCATATTGACACAACCTCTAAGGATCTGCTGAAAAAGCTGAACGATGGCGGGTATATCATCGTCACGACGCTGCAGAAATTCCGCCCCATCCTCAATGAGATCAAGCGGAACGAAGAACGTAATTATGCCATTATCATCGACGAGGCACATTCATCCACCGCCGGAAAGTCCATGTCCAAGGCTTCCGAGACACTGACAGGCAAATCACTGAAAGAGTCCGTCGAACTGGACGATATTTATGACGATCTGGAGGATGGGCAGAATCAACTGATTCGGGATGGAGTCGCTATCCGCAGCACCAGAAACGTCAGCTATTTTGCTTTCACCGCAACGCCGAAGAAGGAGACGATGGAGCTCTTCGGTACCCGTACTGAGATCGGCAAGACATACTTTGATAAGTATTCGATGAAGCAGGCGATTGAGGAGCGGTTTATCCTCAATCCGCTGCTTTGCTATACCTCCTATCAGGACTTTTATCGTATTGAGAAAAAGAAGGAAGATGATACCGAATACGACAGCGCAAAAGCGCAGGCTGCGATCCTAAACTATGTGACGACCTCCGATGAAGTAATCCAAACGAAAACGGAGATCATGTTGAGCGATTTCATCGAGCGACGCCAAACCTGGCTTGAAGGCAGAGCGAAAGCCATGATCATTACGCCTTCCCGCAAACATGCCGTGTGCTATAAGCTGGCTATAGATGAATATCTGAAAAAGCATGGCTGCGGGTTCCGCTCTTGCGTCGCCTTTACCGGCACAATCGAGCTTGACGGGTTAAAGTTCACCGAAGAACAGATGAACAAGGATTATCTTGAACACGGTGTTCCCTATGATATCAAATCGATTATCCACAAAAACGACGACTGCCGGATTATAATCGTCGCCGACAAGCTGCAAACGGGTTTTGATGAAGATGCTCTTTGCGTCATGTATATTGATAAAAAGCTGAACAGCAGCGTCAAGGCTGTGCAGACGATCTCCCGTTTGAATCGTACAGCTCACAATAAGCGCACCTTTGTAATGGATTTTGTCAACGATCCGGATATGATTCAGGCGTTCTTTACACAGTATTACGGCGGCGAACTGTATCTGCCCACCGAGAATGAGACTGATCCAAACATCCTATTTGCGAAACGGGACCACATTTTGGATTACTGCGTTGTCACTCTACTGGATGCGCAGAAGATATACAGTTTGATTTCTGCCAATGAAGAAAGTAGTGGCGAATTGACATCGTTGCTTGCCAGTATTTCTCGCAATTACCGTGCTCTGGAGCCTGATCGCCGGAAAGCTTTTGCTCTTGAACTGAAGAAATTTGGAAAACTGTTCTACTATATCTCCGCTGTGTACAATGTATGGAATCCAGATATGGAGCAGTTGGCTGTTGTCTTTAGTGTCCTTTACAACGTACTCTATGAGAGAGAGGTTACGCCGGATATTGACGCCTCAGAGCTCGTTGAACTGGTCGAGTACTCGACAAAGCTGTCCCAGGAGGAATTCACGATTATTCTATCTGCGGAAGATCAGGCATTTGACGGCATTTCAACAGATGTTGCTGCTGCAGATAGGACTATGTCTGTAATTGATGAGATCATCGAAAAGTTTAATCTTCGCTATGCCCACGCCGATGAGGAGATAGGCGATATTATAACTGACCTTAGCAGTGATAAAGATCTGCAGTCTAACGTGCAGAACAGCAGTACCAGTGCATATGAAGCTGCAGTGGCAGAACGCCTTTCATCTCGTATTATGGACGGCTTATTTGATGGAACAGTTAATGGAGATACTGAGAAGGCGGAGTTTTACACTGAATTAAGTGAGAACACCTCAGCACTGATTCAAATCCGCAATTCGATCATTCGGAAGATTAAGGATCTCTTGCTCGCAAGTTGATGACAACACGGTGACAACAAAAATCTTGATACTCCAAGATTTATAGGTAATGCGAATAATCTGGATAATCTGAGCTAAATGACCTATACAAAATCGTTTAGCTTACGGTTTCCAGGAGCGAGTGGGAATGAGATAAAAGTGAACATGAGGGACCGCAAACCCTTGAAAACACGCACTTTTTGAAAATCTCATTTCCCGTTTGATAGCAAAATGATAGCAGATACCCAAACTGTTTTGTTTATTCTTGTTTCAAGGGACAAGCGGTTTGCAGGTTGCTTCTCCCTATAATGAACAAATGCTCTGCCAAGTTTTGAAACGAACTCAGCAGAGCATTTTTATTAGGCACTATAGATTATCATCATCAATTTCCTGTGTATCATCCTCAAAATCCGCTTCAGCTTGAATCTGATTTCCCTTGCTTCGGTTGCACCATTTGTGCAACAATTGTGCGTTTTCAATTTCTGTCGGTCCACCCAAGTCAAAGGGAACGATATGATCGATTTCACAGTCATCTATGTTTAGAATTTGATTACCGCAATACGAACATATATACCCTGTATGAAATAGCTTCTCTTTAATATCTGGAGAAAATAGTCGCTTTTGAACTTTAATACGAGCAAACTCATTATTTCGTATTATTTTGTTGAGAATCTCCATGACGACACCCACCCTTGAACGAATTCGCTTCGCAGCATTGGTTCCGGCATAAATCCAATCTTGATAATCCTTGTTATCCCTTTTTAACGTTTCTATTGCTGAGCGAATTTCATCTGAATGCTTAATGATGTCTCTTTTGGGAAATGAAGAAAATGGAATCATTATTGAATCATATACAGCACCATTAAACTTGTGCCGTTGATCTGCCGCAGAAAAGAAAGCACTTTCTCCAAGAACGGCCTTAACAAGTTCTATTAGGGAATTGTACTGCCTTTTTGCATTTTCAATCGAAAGTTCATTATCATAAGCATGAATCGCCATATAATTATTCATCATCAACTTGAAAGTGCCCTTTAACTCCATATCACGTAGAGCAAAAAAGCGAAGGATTCGCTCCTCATATGAATATCTAATATTGCTATCGTGGAATAAAACGGGAAGATTAGAATTTGTTTGGGCAATATCCTTCAACATGTTATTGAAATTGCCCCGATATATGCAATTGCGCACTTCTTGGTCACGCAATTTAACCGCACCAAGATTAAGGCGAGAAAATATTTCGTATTTCAAATTCTCCGAGTCTTTTTCGATGCAGACTGTTGATAAAGTCTGATAGTTTAAACGACGTTGCAGGGATTTATCAAGTTCTTTGAAATATAGACCATTTAGGCTCTGTAATTTCTTAAGCCCCGAAAGTTGAAATTCATTTTTCAAATAGCGAACAAAAGATGTAATACGTTGTTGACCGTCAATTACAGAGTATATACCCTCATCTTCTTCTGCTAAATAAATAACAGGAATGGGAATTCCAATTAGAATGGATTCAATAAGGCAGGGTGCACGTTTATCATCATAAACATATTTTCTCTGATAATCAGGATCTGTAATAATATCATTTGCGTCAACAGATTTTTTTAATTCTTGCAAGGTTAAATTCATGGGTCGTGTATGAACAGTTACACGCTCGATTTCTGAAGTTGCCAATATTTTTCACCTCCAATTACATGTTCTATAAAATTTAATTCCCTATTTTAATATATTAACATATATTAGTAATAAAATCAATTCCGTTTTTGCCCCACGCAAAAAGCGAATCTGCCTGCGGCGAGAGTCAATGGAATTCGCTATGCCTATCAGCGCAGTGTATAAAATAGCGATAATTCGCGGATAATCGCAGTCGCATGAAATATGCTGTCCGGGACAAGAAGGTGTTGCGTGGGAAACGGAGCCCGGGGCGCACGTTCCGGCGGCTACCGCCGGAACTCTGCGGGGCTTTGCCCCCGCAGGCGTGCCGTCAGGCACGCAGTGCGCCCCGCCTTTCGTATACGAACTTATCTGCAAAAGCGGCGGGTGCGCTTCCCATTAATCCTCGCTTTTTAACGCAAGTGACGGTTTGTATACAATGTTTCAAATGAACGAAGCATCGCTTATTCGCCGCAATTTCAAACAAAATTTTGTTCAAACGCATCCATATAAGCGAATCATCATTTTATTCTGTCGGCACTCCATAGACTTCTTTTTCAATCAGTGCACATAGTCCTTATCATAAGCAGTTCCGTATACATAATGGATAATGTGCCACAGGTATGCATAGGCCGCTGTTCCCGGTGCAAAGGCATTCCGATTCTGGCTCGCAATATAGCCGATGCTTCGGGTCACCGTACCGCCGTAAAGCACCAGTGTTTCTCCCTCTCTTTCCAACTTCATATAGGGACGCATGGCCAACTGAGGCACACATTTTTCATCCGTAAGGTTCACCAGCACATTCGTATATTCGCACAAGCCGTCCTTTGAGCGGAAGATCGGGTCGGCCTTCCCGCGCCTGTAAGCGACAGCCGAATGACTGTATTTCTTGTCCAGCAGCAGTTCCCCGGCAGGGTGCTCGGTATCCCAGGCTACCAGTGTGCCGTATTCCAACAGCTTCCATCCGTCTATGCCGCTTTGGATCAGCGTTTCCTTTTTATCCTCGGGCACGCCCGTGATCAGTCGGATCCCCTTATTGCCCCGGATGCGAATGGAGGCGCCCCGATATACCAGAATATCTGCCAGCTGCTCCATGGGCTGAAGTACATACCCCTCCACCTGCTGTTCCAACAGCCAGACATCCATGTGCGTAGGATATGCCTGACCGTCTGCATTCTCTCCATAAGCATACCGGGTCACCACCCGTCCCTTTTCTTCGGGCAGGGGGATATAAGCGGTGCCGGTTTCGTCCGTCTGTACAATGCGGGCTTTTCCGTCTACCTCCAGAGCAGTTCCCTCCGGCCAGATCTGCGCATCTACCGGGATCCGGTCTCTGGGCAGAGGTGAAATGACCTCTGTACGGGCAGCATTGCACCGTGAACATGTATAAAGCTTCTCTCCCGGCGCTTCAAAAGTAGGCGGCTGGATAAGAACACCTTCTCCCCAGTTATGTCCCAAAGCCGGAAGTTCTTTCTGCTCTTCCAATATCTCCTGGCAGCGGCTGCATCGGATCTCCGGAGAAAGTCCCGCCTCCGTGCAGGAAGGCTCCTGAATGGGCAAGTTTTCCGGCGCATGTCCCAGAGGCTCTATCTCTCCGCTTTCCACCAGCACTTTGCCGCAGATCTCACAGTGAGTCCCCTCCGTATGCCCCACCTGCGTACAGGTGGGTGCCTGGGCCGCATCGATCACCGGAGAATGAGGGAGCATGGATACAGTCCGCTCTTCCCATGCACCGCAGTCACAATACCGCCTCTCGATACCCTCCACGGTACATGTTGCAGGCCGCACTGCTTCCCAGTTGCCATACCTATGCACATGCGGAACAGGTGTAGGCGTGTTTGTAGGTTTAGGGGCCGGTGTATCTGTGGGTTTGGGTGTAGGTGTATCCGTAGGCTTCAGGGTGGGCGTATCTGTGGGTTTCGGAGTCGGCGTGTCCGTAGGCTTCGGAGTCGGTGTATCCGTGGGTTTCGGAGTTGGCGTGTCCGTGGGTTTCGGAGTTGGCGTATCTGTGGGCCTCGGCGTAGGCGTGTCCGTAGGCTTCGGAGTCGGCGTATCCGTGGGCTTGGGTGTTGGCGTATCCGTTGGCTTCGGAATCGGTGTATCCGTGGGCTTCGGGGTTGGTGTATCCGTGGGTTTCGGAGTGGGAGTGTCCGTAGGCTTGGGCGTCGCCGTGCGTGTTGGATTCGGGGTAGACGTATCCGTAGGCTTGGGCGTAGGCGTATCCGTGGGTTTCGGAGTCGGTGTATCCGTGGGCTTAGGTGTAGGTGTATCCGTGGGTTTCGGAGTGGGAGTGTCCGTAGGCATCGGAACAGCGGTAGGCGTGGGCGGCTCCTGACCGTTAAACAAAACAAGGACGCCCTCTGGGAGCTGACATTCCACATTCACATTCTCCCACTGGCTTTCCTCCCCTGCATAACATATGTATTTCAGAGATGTACCGTCAAAGGCACCTTTGCTGATCAGGCTGAGACTTTCCGGCAGATATACTTTCGCCAGTGCGCTGCACTGCGCAAAGGCCTCCATGCCGACCTCATACACGCCTTCGGGCACCTGCATCGTCTTCAGCCCGGTGCACCCCTGGAACATTCCATCTGAAATAGACAGGATGGTTTCGCACCAGGAAACGGAGCGAAGTCTGGTTAGATCCGCAAAAGCATAGGGACTTGGACCAGAAAGTTCTCCCTCCAGCACCAGAGAAATGATGCTCTCCGCCCATTCCTGCCAAGGGGCTTCTCCCCTGCCAAATTCTTCCATATATCCTTGGCAGATCAGGGTCAGGCGGCCGGTATCAGGATCGAAATTCCACTGTACATCCCCGCATTCGCCGGAATATACCTCTTCAGACAGGTGGGAAGCTCTTATCCCGGGCAATAAAGAGAGCAAAATACCCACACACAAAAACAGTGCCGTCCATCGCCGGTTCACGTTCATTCCTCCATTCGATCCGATTAAACTTATGATTTTCAGTTCATAAGTTAATAATAATTATACGATATGTCTCTTTTCTTTTCAACAAATACAGGTATTTTTTCTCATTATTTGCAAAAAAGAATTGCTTCTTCTCTCCTGAAAGACAAAGGGAATCATCTTTTTGTACTGCCGCTCTCTTATCTTCATCCAGACGCTGGAAATATGGGTCGCATTCCAGGCTCTGTCTCTTTTGCTTGAATCATACACTAAATTTATTTGTGTTTATACATTAAATTCCTTTTTAATCCCCGCAAATAAAAGCATTTATTGAGTGAAGAAACTATATCCTCCTTTTCAAACTCCTGTTTACAATCAAATTCCTGCCAAACAGAAGAAATTTTCCACATACCCGTCTCCTGTTTACTAAATTCAAGTATAGGTGTATCGTCAGCCTCCACCGTGTTGTAAATCATTTTATATTCGTGATTGTCAAGCCAGCTTTGAATTGCTGCAATAACTCAAAAATACAAAAAATATGCATCTTCGAAAAAAATTTCGTCCCAATTCTTATTGAAAAAAGGCCTTCGTATTTTAGGATATCAGGGTATTTTTGAATTAAAGTTGAAGAGTGCTTATTGCCAAATTTGAATTCAAACAACATCATATCAGCACTTCTTATTTTATTACCGAATATTTTCCACATCATGCCGCCTATCCGATGCCCGCCAATAAAAACACAAAGATATCTGCCGTCTGAAAAACGCCCGGACATGTTTGTCCGGGCGTTTTTGAATCTGGTTAAGCTTCTCCGATGCGGCATCACGGTATCGCAGCCACTCTGGTATACACCTGCGGCGCTTGCCGTGCCGCATTTATTCCACGGTCACAGACTTTGCCAGGTTTTTCGGCTTATCGATATCGCATCCGTTTGCCTTTGCCACATAATAAGCAAAAAGCTGCAAAGGAATGATCTCCGGTATGGGCAGCAGCAGCGGATCCGTCTGGGGCACCAGCAGGGCGTCATCCGCCTCTGCAAAGATACGATGCTCCCCTTCCTGCACCACGCCCAGCACCGCGTTCAGCAGCACCACCACCAGGATGATGAACA
>OIEN01000573.1_pt1 | contig 21529 bp, 17 predicted proteins | sample 1581741 | NCBI WGS metagenome assembly OIEN01 (sample SAMN01760944, study PRJEB22395) | human gut metagenome | reverse complement strand
GTCCGCTCCACCAAGCCGCGCACCTATACCCGTTATCTTGAAAACAAGATCCGTGAAGCATTCGGTTTCAGGGGAACTTCTCTGAAGTTTATCATTCGGGAAAGAAATGGTGAAAAATAAGAATTATTAGATCCGGGGAGGGATATTTATGGAACGGATTCTCTGTGTTCTGATCGGATATATCTGTGGACTTTTCCAGACCTCTTATCTGTATGGAAAAGTACACGGTATCGATATCCGTAATTACGGAAGCGGAAATGCCGGATTTACAAACTTCAAGCGCAGCTTCGGTATGCAACTTGCGTGGGTCGTGCTTGTGCTCGATCTGTGCAAGGCTGCCGTTGTCGTGAGCGTTTTTGCTTCGCTCTTTGAGCGCACGCTCGGACTTTGGCAGCTCGGCGCAGCCTATACAGGATTTATCGCCGTGCGCGGGCACGCCTTTCCGATATGGTACGGCTTGAAGGGCGGCAAGGGCTTTCTCGTCGGTCTGTCAACCGTCTATGTCATCGACTGGCGCGTAGGACTCATCGCAACGCTCATCATGATCGTGCTGCTTTTCACGACAAAGTACATGTCCCTCTCCACCGTAACGGCTATGCTCTGCTGCCCCATACTGCTTGCGCTGTTCGGTGCAGCCCGGCCTACGGTGCTCATCGAGGCGGCGACGGTTCTGTTTATTGCGCTTCGTCATAAGGAAAACTTCAAGCGGCTTGTTGCGGGCACGGAATCAAAATTCGCACTCGGCTCGCACTGAGTGTTGTAGATCACACCCGTCCGCAAACGGGGAAAGGAGACCGCCGTGGCGGTAACATACATACTATATAATCCGCATGCGGGTTCAACCGATACCGACCCTACACTGCGCACTCTGCGCGAGCAAGGGAAGGATACCGTACCGATAAATATATGCAGAATATCGAGCTTCCGCACTTTTTTCAGCGGACTCGAGGAGGATGCAGCAGTAGTTCTCTGCGGCGGCGACGGCACGCTGAGCCTCTTTGCCAACGGCATAAAGGGACTGCCGATACGAAACAAAATATACTATCTGCCGACCGGAACGGGCAATGACTTTGCAAAAAAGGTTTACGGTACTAAAAAAATTAATGTTGAAAATGTAATTAAGGCTTTTGGCTTTTACAGCGGCAAAATCAAATATGACGTTAAACCTATTGACCTGATTGATTATAACGGTGAAAAGTGTATTAACGTTATGAGCTACGGCCTTGACACAAAGGTTGAAACCATAGGCAGGCAGATTGCAGGAAAGATTCCTTCTATCGGCCATAAGGCTTACAATATTGCCGTTGTGCCTGTTTTGTGCCGGTCAATGACTTATCATATCAATATTGACCTCGATTGCATTGACGAGGACGGAAAGCCGTATAAATACATAGTTGCGCCTTGTGATTACACACTTTTTGCGATTTGCAATGCAAGCTACTACGGAGGCGGTTTTTGCCCCGCTCCTAATTCGGTGCTTGACGACGGACTTCTTGACTTTGCGCTTTGCCATCCTGTTAATGCTTTTCAGGCGATGCCAATGATTCCTGAATACAGCAAAGGTAATGTGGATAAGCTTCAAAATTATTTCACATTCGGAAAGGTTGTCAGCGGCAGAATTTGGTCAACAGACGGCGATGCGCTTTTGGGCAACTGCGACGGTGAAAACTTTGATTACAGCGAGGTTAATTTTAAAGTTTTGCCTAAATCGTTGAAGCTTTGCTTTATAAAGAATTAATTAAAATAAAAATAAGAAAAGGTGTAAGAAATTGAAAAAAATCATATCATTATTATTGGCTTTGGCTGTTATGTTTTCGCTTTCCTTGACGGGCACAGCAGCTTTTGCGGCTGAAATTAAATATAGTGATATTGTTATCGGTGACAGCGAACTGTCAGAAACGGGTGAAAACGCTGCAAGCGATAATGCAAAAGTTATTCAAGCAGCTTTTGATGAGGCTAAAAATAAAGCGAGCGATAAAAACAGATATCGTATTTATTTTCCTAAGGGCGAATATCATATCAACACTACACTCAATATTTTCAGCAATACAGAGCTTTATCTTGATGAAAAAACAACCCTTGTTCAAGACGCACCGAAAGGTCAAAATATAGTCAAAGCAGGCGATTTCAGCCAAAAACATATTCTTTACAACGGCTTTAGAAATATCAAAATTGACGGCGGTAAGTGGGACATGCAGTTTAACGGCTCCTGCGCTATGCGTTTTGGGCATTGCACAAATTTGAGTATTTCAAACGTTCATATTACAAATATAAAGGACGCTCACCATATTGAAGCGGCGGCTGTTGACACTCTGAGTATTACCGATTGTACTTTTGAAAAAACATTAAGATATACAGGCAATTCCTGTGAGGCAATTCAGCTTGATATTTTGCACGATTCAAAGCATTTTCCGGGATTTGAGGAATTTGACGATACACCTAATAAAAACGTAACTATAAGCGGTTGTACCTTTTCAAATCTCCATTCGGGAATAGGTACCCGTTCGGCTGTTGTTTCAAAATATTTTGACAATGTTGTTATAGAAAATAACAAGTTTGAAAATATTCAGGAAAAGGCTATTAGCTGTTTTAACTATAAAAACAGTAAAATTATCAATAATACATTCACAAATGTCAATTCCGGCATTTGCTTTGAATACCTACCTAATAATTTTTTTGGCGCTTATTCGCAAAGAATGTATATTGCAAATGATAAAAGCATAGGAAAAATAAATACGAAATCATCTACCGTAATCAGCGGCAATGTAATGAATATTAAGCAAACGGCGGAATCAAGCTACGGCATTTATGCTTACGGCGCAAAAATCGACTCTAACACGGCAAAGAAAAAGGGTATTACAGCTGGTGATTATACAATAAGCGATTTATCGATTGATAATAATACTATTAATGTTGAAGAAAATTCATCTAAATCATATGGAATATACATAACAGGCGTTAATAAAAGCGAAATTTCATCTAATACCTTGACCGATTATTCTTCGGCTAAAGATGGAATTAACGGCATTAATATTTGCGCAAGCCAAAAAAATGTTATTAAAAATAATAATATTTCAGGTACTTTCAATAACGGAATTTCAATTTTTAACAAACCATTTCCGGGCAGTAAAAATTTACTTATTACATCTAATTCGATTTCAGGTGTTAAAAGTTACGGTATAAGAGTGGCAGAATCCTCATTTGCCACCATTAAAAGCGATAATAATATTTCTGCCGGGCTGAGTCCGCTTTGCCTTTATTCGCAAAATTACAGCCAAAATGTTCCTACTCCAAGCGTTAAATCAAAGGGCTATTCGTTAAGAAATAAGCCTCTTATTCGCTTTAGTTCGCTAAACGGAAGTGCAGGATATAAGGTTTCACGTTCCGCTTACAACGGCACGTTTAAGGAAATTGCGACTGTTTACGGTGAAAATCTTAATTTTGAAGATAAATCATCAACTGCTTTTTCAAAAAATTATTATAGAGTTACACCTATTTATAATGTAGGCGGTACAATAGTTACAGGCAAAAATTATATTGACATAGCATTTTAAAAGTTCACAAAAAATCAACTCCTTCATAGAATATTACTGAAGTTTACTTCAATATTTTATAAAGGAGTTTTTTTATGCCTGATAATCTCAACTTAGACACAGGTGAAAGACGCATAAATGAGGCTGTTTGCATTGACACAAAGCGCATTTTTGACAGTTGCGTGAGCAAAGATTGCCTTGAAGATTTAAGAGTTACATTTTTTTCAAAAAGTCAAAGGCTGATTGACGAGGCTGTTACGGTAAAAACAAGAGATTGCTGTATCGAAGAGGTAAGCATTGACGTTGAGGAAGTTCCTTTCAACAGAGGATTTTACAGCGTTGATATTACGTTTTATTTCAAGCTTTGCTTTGATACCTATGCAGCACCGTGCACAACTCCTCAGGTAGCTGTCGGCTTTGCGAGATTTAATAAAAAATGTATTCTTTTCGGTTCTAACGGCGATGTAAAGGTATTCGTTTCAAATCCGGTAAGCGAGGCAACCGATTGCCCTGTTGCACCTCAGTACACAAATCCTGTGGCAAAGGTGCAGGCGGTTGACCCTGTAGTGCTTTCAACCGATATTTGCGACAGCTGCGACTGCAACATAAGTGTTTGCTCGTCGTTTCCGCAATCAATTCTTAATTCTGTTGAGGATACTATGCCGTCGTGCGGTGCTTCAAAAGCAATTCTTGTTACTCTCGGCCTTTTCTCAATAGTTCAAATGGAGCGAGATGCACAAATTCTTATTCCCGCTTATGATTATTGTATCCCTGACAGAGAATGTAACTGCAATACGTCTAACCCTTGCGAAACATTCCAGGGAATTGATTTTCCTGTTGAACAATTTTTCCCTAATGAAAAGGAAAATTGCTCACCGTGTGCCCCAAAACCCGAATGTGACAAAGAATAGGCAAATGAAAAGCGTGCAAACCTTATGGCTTGCACGCAATTTTTTTGATTATTTACTTTCTTTTTCGTCAAATGCCGGATACATTCTTCTGAAAAGAGAGTTGATATGCTTGAAATAAGATGAGTCGATATTATCAATCGTTTCTTTTGTAGTTCTGAATCTCCAATTTTTCTCAGGTATGCCGGGGATATTCATTCTTGCGTCCGAGCCGAAACCGCACATATCCTGAAGTGCAATTATTGCAACGTTTGACGAACTTTTCCATACCGTTTCAATAATTTTTCTGCAAGACGGACTGTAATATCCGCCTTCACCCCAATTGTCGCCTGTAAAACCGCAATATTCAAGAGCAAATTTTCTTTCCTCGTCGCTTGCTTCCCAAAGCCAGCCCAAAATAGTGTTGTTATCATGAGTGCCGACGTAATTTATGCTGTTTTGAACTGAATTGTGCGGAATATGGGAGGAGTCGGAATTAGGGTCAAATCCGAATTGGACAACCTTCATTCCGGGAAAACCCGTATCCTCTAAAAGCTTGACTACATCATCGCCGAAAACACCCAAATCCTCAGCGATAATCGGAGCGTTTGGATATGCTTCAAATACCTTATTAAAAAGCTTCATTTTAGGCCCGTCAAGCCACTCACCGACTTTAGCCGTTTCGGACTCTGCCGGCACTGCCCAATAAGATGCAAATGCCCTGAAATGGTCAATTCTCACGGTGTCATAAAGCTTTAAAGAGTGACCTATCCTTGATATCCACCACGAAAAATTATCCTTTTCCATAGCGTTCCAATCATAGATGGGATTGCCCCAAAGCTGACCGTCTTTGCTGAAATAATCGGGCGGAACGCCTGCCACTTTTTCGACCTTCAGCGTTTTTTCGTCTATTAAAAACATAGGCAAATTTGACCAAACGTCAACGCTGTCCATTGCAACATATATTGGCATATCGCCTATAACAGCAACACCTTTTTTGTTTGCGTAAGCCTTGATTTCATTCCATTGCTTGTAGAAAACAAATTGAACAAATTTCCAAAAAGCCGCTGATTTTTCATAAGAATATATATCCTTGATACATTCAAAATAGTGGGCGTGTTCGTCGCTCCATTCCCACCAAGGCTTCATATTTTCCTCTTCCTTAACAGCCATAAACACGCTGTAATCGGTAAGCCAGGAGTTGCTTATTTCAAATTCCTTAATCTGCCTTGCAAGCTCGTCGTTTATGTTTAAAAATGCTTTTTTCAAAAGTTCAAGCCTTTTTTTGCCTGCAAATTCATAGTCTGCCGTGTACGGCGTGCCATCGTAAATGTTTGACTTGTAATCTTCCTCACAAATAAGGCCCATATCGTAAAGCCCTTTGGGATTTATAAAAATATAATTTCCCGCAAAGGCAGAGGGCGAGCAATAAGGCGAATTAGCCCTGTCAATCGGATTAAACGGTAAAACCTGCCAATATGTAAAGCCCATATCCGCTATTTTGTCAATAAAATGAATAACGTTTTCATCAAAAACACCGACGCCGTAGTCGCTCGGCATTGAACTGATGTGAAGCAATACGCCTGCTCCTCGTTTTTTCAGCATAATTACTTTTCTTCTTTCTTCAAATGATAGTAACAAGTGCTATTTTATCATTAACATAAACAAAAATCAATTATTTAAAATTATTATTTTATTAATAATTATATATTGATTAAAGTATATATATTTGATATAATATTTTCCGTATAATGTGAGGGTGTATGCACGTTTGCAAAAGCCACACTTTAACGAGTGAATTTTTTGAATGCGAGGGCAGAATAATTGAGCGAGAATAATAAAAAAACACATACTGTTTCACAAGAAGAACTTGATAGGCAGAAGCAGTTTACGCAAAAGGTAAGCTCTGTTATTTCAGCATCGTATAATGAAAAACCGAAAGCTTGCGTTGTTACTTACGGCTGCCAGCAAAATGTGGCTGACAGTGAAAAAATTAAAGGTATGCTTGAGCTTATGGGTTATGATTTTACAAACAATAGGCTTGAGGCTAAGCTGATTATCTTTAATACCTGCGCTGTCAGGGAACATGCTGAGGACAGGGTGTTCGGCAATGTAGGTGCGCTTAAAAGCTATAAACGTGAAAATCATGACGTTGTAATTGCTCTTTGCGGTTGTATGATGCAACAGCAGCATATTGCGGATAAGATTAAAAAATCGTTCCCGTTTGTTGATCTCGTTTTCGGAACTCACGTTGTTCATAAGCTTCCTGAGCTTCTTTACAGAGCATTGACCGGTAAAAAGAGAGTTTTTGATATAACCGATACGGACGGTATCATTGCCGAGGGTATTCCTGTAAGGCGTGACAATGACGCTAAGGCATGGCTTCCGATTATGTACGGCTGCAACAACTTCTGCTCATACTGCATTGTGCCTTATGTAAGGGGCAGGGAAAGAAGCAGGCAGGTTGAGGATATCGTAGCCGAGTTTAAATCTCTTGTTGAGCAAGGTTATAAGGAAATTACTCTTTTAGGTCAAAATGTTAATTCTTTCGGCAAGGATTTAGAACCGAGAGTTACATTTGCGAATCTTTTGAGAATGCTTAACGATATCGACGGCGATTTCAGAATCAGGTTTATGACCAGTCATCCCAAGGATTGCACTAAGGAACTTATTGAAACCATGGCGCAGTGCGACAAGGTGGCAGAGCATTTGCATCTTCCTTTTCAAAGCGGAAGCAACAGAGTGCTTAAAGCTATGAACAGGCATTATACAAGAGAACAGTATCTTGAACTTATCAAATATGCGAGAAAGCTTATGGGCGACGAGCTTTCAATCACAAGTGATATTATTGTGGGTTTCCCAGGTGAAACATATGAGGAATTTAAGGAAACACTTTCACTTGTTAAGGAAATTAACGCCACTCAGCTTTTTACGTTTATTTATTCAAGGAGAGAGGGTACACCCGCAGCTAAAATGGATGACCCTGTATCGGCTGAAGAAAAGTCAAGATGGTTTAAGGAACTTACCGATTTGCAGGAAACAATAAGTGCAAGCCAAATGAAACTTCATCAAGGCAAGACTTATAAGTGCTATGTATACGGTAAGGGCAAATTGGGAGATAATTATATTGCCGCAAGAAATGACGGCAATTTGATTATAGAATTTGAGGGTGACGAAAGCCTTATCGGAACCTTTCAAAACATTAAAGTAATCGAACCGCTTACGTTTGTTATGAGGGGCGAATTAGTAAAGGAGAAACAAATATGAGTATTGAATCAGCACTCAGAGAATTAGGCAAAGAAATTCAGAAGGACGAGCGTTTTGTCGCTCTTCAGGTTGCTGCAAAGGCAAATGATGCAGACGAATCACTCCAGCAGCAAATGCAGGAGATGCAGCTTATCTCTCTTAAATATCAGCAGGAGGCTGAAAAAGGAGAAGAAGCATCACAAGACAGAATTAAGGAACTTCAGGACGATTATCAGAAGCTTTATACTGAAATTATGGCAGGCGAAAATATGCAAAACTATTCTGCCGCTGCATCTGAAATGGAAAAGATGGCGCAGTATATCAGCGGTATGATTGGTCTTTTCTTTGACGGTCAGGACGCAGAAACATGCGAGCTTCCGGCACAGGACGCTTGCACACATAACTGCTCAACCTGCGGTGGCTGCCACTAATTAAAATTATTTAGTGCGATTTTGCACAAAACAAAAATCACTTAAAAAAAGGAGGAACAAAAATGGCTAAAAAGGATAGTAAGCTGTCGCCTATGATGGCGCAATATTTTGAGGTGAAAAGTAAATATCCCGATACAATTTTGTTCTTCCGTGTCGGTGATTTTTATGAGATGTTTTTTGACGATGCCAAGCTTGCTTCATCAGAGCTTGATTTGGTGCTTACGGGCAAGGATTGCGGTCAGGAGGAACGTGCTCCTATGTGCGGAGTGCCGTTTCACAGCGCAGATAACTATATTGCAAAGCTTGTAAGCCACGGTCATAAGGTTGCTATTTGTGAGCAGACTGAGGACCCAAGCAAGGCAACGGGGCTTGTTAAAAGAGATGTCATAAGAGTCATGACTCCGGGTACGGTAATTGAGAGCAATATGCTTGACGACGGTGCTAACAATTATCTTTGTGCTATTTATAAAAATGAGGACAGAACAAAGGCGGGCTTATGCTTTGCCGATATTTCAACAGGTGAGTTCCATATTACCTCTCTCAATACCGCACCTATTCAAAGGCAAATTTTAAATGAGCTTTATACATATACTCCTCGTGAGATTATTGTTAATAACGACGGCTTTGATATGTCGCTTCTTGACAGCTATACAAAAAGGGTTGACGCTCATCTTGAAGTTGTCAGTGCAGACAAGTTTGATTATGAAACGGCATTAAAGCTTATTAATGAAAATTTGAATGCTGCCGAGATTGAAGAGCTTAATGTCAGCGAAAATGAAATTGCTGTTTGTGCTCTCGGCGCTGTTATTCTTTATCTTAAGGACACTCAAAAGAAAGACGAGATTGAGGCACCGAGTGAGCTTGAAATGTACGACACTGAAAAGTATATGAAGCTTGATATGTCGGCAAGGCGTAATCTTGAGCTTACAAAGTCTATGATGACGGGTGACAAAAGGCATTCGCTTTTGTGGGTTATTGATAAAACAAAAACGGCAGCAGGTAAAAGAATGATTCGTTCGTGGCTTGAAAGGCCGCTTATGTCTATCGCAAAAATCACCAAGCGCCAAAATGCAGTAGGCGAACTTTGCGACAATCCTATTCTTCGTGATGAAATCAGGCAGGCACTTACGGGTGTCAGCGATATTGAGAGGCTGCTTACAAGAATTGTTTATTCAACTGCCAATGCAAAGGAACTTAAATCGCTTCAGTCAACTCTTGAAAAGCTTCCGTCAATTAAGGCTAAGCTTGCTGATTCTTCGTCGTATCTTTTAAAAGCGGTTTATAACGATATTGATTTACTTGAGGATATAAGAAGTCTTATTGACAGCGCAATTGTTGATGAACCTCCGTTTACCGTTCGTGAGGGAGGTATGATTAAAGAGGGCTTTGATAAGGATATCGATGAGCTTAAATCGATAATGAACGATGGCGCAGGCATAATCGCATCTATTGAAAACGAGCAGAGAGAACTTACAGGTATACCTAAGCTCAAAGTCGGATATAACAAGGTTTTCGGCTACTATATCGAGGTTACAAATTCGTATAAGGATTTAGTTCCCGAAACTTATATAAGAAAGCAAACGCTCACAAATTGCGAAAGATATATTACCCAGGAGCTTAAGGATTTAGAGGGCAAGATTATCGGCGCAAAGGAGAGGTGCATTGCGCTTGAATATCAAATGCTTTGCAAAATAAGAGAGAGCATTTCAAATGAGGTTAAAAGGCTTCAAAAAACAGCACGTGCGCTTGCGACGCTTGATGTTTTGGCTTCTCTTTCCGAGGTTGCGGTTAATAATAATTACGTTTGCCCTCAAATTACAAATGACGGCACAATCAATATTAAAGACGGCAGGCATCCGGTTGTTGAGGCACTTTTAGAAGATACTCCTTTTGTTCCGAACGATGCTAAGCTTGACCTTGATGAAAACAGATGCGAAATAATTACCGGTCCTAATATGGCAGGTAAGTCAACATATATGAGGCAGATTGCACTTATCACTCTTTTGGCGCAAATAGGTTCATTTGTTCCGGCTAAAAGCGCACAAATCGGAATTGTTGATGCAATTTATACAAGAGTAGGTGCGAGTGATGACCTTGCAACAGGTCAGTCAACATTTATGGTTGAAATGAATGAGGTTGCCGAGATACTTAAAAATGCAACAAGCCGTTCGCTTATTATTCTTGATGAAATCGGACGTGGCACCTCTACTTTTGACGGAATGAGTATAGCAAGAGCGGTACTCGAATTTGTTTGCAAGAAAAAAACGCTCGGTGCAAAATCTCTTTTTGCGACGCATTATCACGAGCTTACTGTTATGGAGGGGCTTCTTGACGGAGTTAAGAATTATTCGATAGCAGTTAAAAAGCGTGGCGACGATATAACATTTTTAAGAAAGATTGTTAAGGGCGGAGCGGACCAAAGCTTCGGTATTGAGGTTGCTAAGCTTGCGGGTGTTCCCGACAGCGTGGTTAAGCGTGCAAAGGTTATACTTAAGGAACTTGAGGCAAATTCAACCCCTATTGAGTTTGCGGCTGAAAACGAGATTGAAGATGAAAGTCAAAGCGACATTCAATATAATTTTACCGCTCAAGGCACTGATGAGATACTTGAAATACTTAAAGCAACGGATATAAATTCAATCACGCCTATGGAGGCGCTTCAAACGTTGTTTGATTTGAAGCAAAAGGCGCAGGAACTTGAATAAATTTTAACAAAAAGGAGGGCGATTTAATGGCAAGAATTAATGTTTTACCAAAAGAAATATATCAGCTTATAGCAGCAGGCGAAGTCGTTGAACGTCCTTCAAGCGTTGTTAAAGAAATGATTGAAAATTCGCTTGATGCAGGGGCGAAAAATATCACTCTTGAAATTAAAAACGGCGGTTCAACGTATATAAGAATTACAGATGACGGCTGCGGAATTGAAAGAGATGATGTGAGAAAGGTATTTATTTCTCATGCTACAAGCAAAATTTCAAAAAAAGACGACTTAAATTCAATCGCAACTCTTGGCTTTAGAGGCGAGGCTATGGCTTCTATCTCTGCTGTTTCCAAGGTTGAATTATTGACTAAAGCCGAGAATGAAGAAATCGGCACAAGATATGAAATTGCAGGCGGCGAGGAGCTTGAGTTTGACGACGCAGGCTGCCCTAACGGAACTACTATTGTGGTTCGTGATATTTTCTTTAACACCCCTGCAAGAATGAAGTTTTTGAAAAAAGACGTTACCGAGGGCAATCAGGTTGCCGGAATTGTTGACAGAATGGCAATATCTCATCCGGAGATATCGTTTAGATTTATTCGTGACGGCAAGCAAGTTCTTATCACCTCGGGTAACGGAGATTTAAAATCTACTGTTTATTCGGTTTTGGGTAAGGAAATGAGCGACAGTTTGATGAGCGTTGACTATTCCTTTAACGATATGAGGATTACGGGCTTTGTTTCAAAGCCGACTGCTTCAAGAAAAAGCAGAGCAGGTCAGTATTTTTATATCAACAACCGTATTGTTAAGTCGAAAACCGCTATGGCGGCACTTGAACAGGCTTATAAAAACACAATTATGGTGGGTCGCTTCCCTGCTTGTGTGCTTAATATCGAGCTTAACCCTGCGCAGGTTGACGTAAACGTTCATCCGGCTAAAACAGAGGTTAGATTTGCTAATGAAAAGCCGATATTTGACCTTGTTTATTACGCAGTTAAAACAGCAATTGAAAACGACAGGACCGTTAAAGAAGTTGAGTTTAAAGAAAATCCGATTTATCGGCAAGAGCCTAAAAACGTTTATCAAAATAATGATAATAAATCGTTTCAGGCGAAATTCGATTTCTTTAAAAAGAAGGACGAGCCGCCCTCTCAGCAGGTTATTAAGACTAAGCCGAGAGAGGATTTTTGGCAGGTTGAAGCGTCGAAGCCTGAATATAAAATTGCAAGAGATGAAAAGCCTAAGGCAAGGGTAGATATAAATATTGAATATGAAGAGCCTGAGGAAATTTCAACTGCTGAAAGCGAAGATGCGCCGAAGGAGCGGAATATTGAAAAGGTAGTAATTACTGACGAAAAGGATAATGAAAACTTTATTCCTAATTTCAAGCTGATTGGCGAAGCGTTTAAAACATATTTGATTGTTGAAATAGAAAACGAGCTTTATTTTATTGACAAGCATGCCGCTCATGAAAGAATGAATTTTGAGCGATTTAAAGCACAGGCAACTGTTGAAACGCAAATGCTTTTAGCGCCTGTTGTTGTTAATCTTACAAAGGACGAATTTATTGCAATAAGCGAAAATGTTGAGCTTATTAAAAAATGCGGTTTTGAACTTGAGGAATTTGGTGAAAGTCAAATTATTGTTCGTGCAATACCGAGTCTTGTTGACGGCGACAGCGTTAAGGATTTGATGCTTGAAATTGCGCAGAAGCTTCTTGAACATAAAACGGACATTCTGCCTGATAAAATTGATTGGATATATCATTCCGCTTCTTGCCGTGGCGCTGTTAAGGCAGGCGATTATACTTCAAGGCAGGAGCAGGAAATGTTTGTTAAAAAGCTTCTTTCAATGCCTAATATTCGCTTTTGCCCTCACGGCAGGCCCGTGTTTATAAAAATGAGTAAATACGATATTGAAAAGCAGTTTGGCAGAGTGACTTGATTATGAATAAGGTGATTGTAATTGCAGGCCCTACGGCTTCCGGCAAAACGGGGCTGGGAATAGAGGTTGCCGGGGCAATCGGCGGCGAAATAATTTCTGCGGATTCAATGCAGGTTTATAAAAATATGCCGATAGCTACCGCCGCACCGACAGATGATGAAAAGTCGCAGGCGCCGCACCATCTTGTTGAATTTCTTGATAATGATAAAAAATTCAGCGTTGCCCAGTGGTGCACTCTTGCAAAGGAAAAAATAGATGATATCATTTCAAGAGGTAAGGTGCCGATAGTTGTCGGCGGAACAGGGCTTTTTATTGACAGCCTTGTCGATAATATCAGCTTTGAGGATGTTGAGGTTGATGAGGATTTAAGGCAAAGCCTTATGAAACGTGACGTTGACAGTCTTTACGACGAACTTTTAAGAGTTGACAAAAAAGCGGCTGAAAATATACATAAAAATAATAAAAAACGAGTTGTTCGTGCGCTGGAACTTCACTATTTGGGAAGTTCAAAAACAGAACAAAACGAAAATTCACAAAAAGAGAAAAGCCCCTATGATTTTCTTTATTTCGTGCTTCAATACGAAAACAGGCAAACGCTTTATGACAGGATTAATTTAAGAGTTGATAAAATGCTTGAAAACGGACTTTTAGATGAGGCTCGTGCCATGCAGGGCAAATGTCAAAAAACGTGCGCTCAGGCGATAGGTCATAAGGAGCTTGCAAGATATTTAAACGGCGAAGCTTCTCTTGAAGAATGTGCACAAAAGCTTAAGCAGGAAAGCCGCCGATATGCAAAAAGGCAGATTACATGGTTTAAAAGACGGCAGGGCGCTGTTTTTATTTCTATGGATAAGTTAAAAGGCAGCGCTGCTAAAACAGTTATAGATAAATGCGAGGACTTTTTAAATGGCTGAAGAAAAGGCAAAAAAAGTGAATAATGCTTCTAAGTATATATCTAAAGACGTTATTGTTATTGCGGTAGTGCTTATTGCGATTGCCGCATACATTATTGCCGAGTGCTACAGCGCAACCCACGTTGATATTCAAACGGTTACGGCTGTCAAATCAACGGTTTATCAAACGCTTGATAAAAAAGCTTTGGTTATTCGTGATGAACACACGGTTGAGGGAAATTCAAGCGGTGTAACCGTTGCGTGTGTTAATGACGGGGAAAAGGTAAAGGTCGGCGGAAATATCGCTATGGTTTTTTCAAACAGCGATAATGCAAAAAGCTATTCAAGTGCTCTTGATTTGCAAAGCCGGTTGGATTATTATATAAATTTGGAAAGTAAGTCGGCAGGTACGGCGACTGACGTTGAGCAGATAGACAGCGATGTCATAAATGACGTAAACGATTATATTCGCTCTTCTTCAAGCAATAACTTTTCGGCTGTTCAGTCTGCGGCGCTTGACCTTAACGATAAGCTGACAAGGCGCCAAATGATAATCGGCGAGGATATAGATTTCAGCACGGTTAAGCAAGGCCTTGAGCAAAAGCTTAATGCAATCAATCTTGAGTCGTGCAAGCCAACAGGATATGTAAGCACCAAGGAGTCGGGCATTTTTTCATCATACAGTGACGGATGCGAAACGGCTTTTGATTATAAAAATATAGACAAGCTTGACGTTAATACGCTTGATAAATATATTGCTCAGGCTAAGAAAGCGAAAAAAACAGACAGTCTCGGCAAGTTGATTACCGATTATGAATGGTATTTTGCCTGCAAGGTAAGCGCAGACGAGGTTAAAGGGATTGAAAACGGCGATATATTGAATGTTGCGCTTAAGGACAGCGATAAGGTTATTGAATGTGAGGTTGTCAGCGGTGCAACGCTTGACCTTGGGGTTAAGGAGGCTGTGCTTATTCTTCGTTCAAGCGAGATGGACAGTGAGCTTGCATCAATGCGGCTTGAAAATATAGAAATCAGATTTAACGAATACACCGGATTTAAGGTGCCATCCTCGGCGATACATATTAATGACAAGGGTGAAAAAACAGTTTATGCCCTTGTTGCAAACCAGGTTGAAAGCAGAACAGGCAAGGTTATTTATTCAACCAAGGATTATGTTGTGTTTGAATACACTCCTGAGGATGAAAATTCAATTCGTTTATATGACCAAATAATTACGCAAGGAAAGGATTTACATGATGGAAAAGTTTATACCTGATGAGGCAAGAATACAGTCGGTGCAGGATAATTATAAAAAGGTTTTGTCTGATGTTAAGGAAACCGCAATCAAAGCCGGCAGAAATCCCGATGATGTAAGACTTATGGCTGTTACCAAAACAGTTGAAAGTTTTTATATTAATAAGGTTCTCGACTTGGGTGCAGACCTTATAGGTGAAAACAGAGTTCAAGAATTTTTAGGTAAAAAGGATGAACTTCATTTGAACGGGGTTGAAAAGCACCTTATCGGTCATTTGCAAACTAATAAGGTTAAGCAGATTGTCGGCGAGGTTGATATGATTGAATCTGTTGACAGCGTTCATCTTGCAAAGGAAATCAGCAAAATTTCTTCAAAGAAGGAAATTACAACAAATATTTTGCTTGAAGTAAACGTCGGCAAAGAAGAGTCAAAAAGCGGAATTTTCCTTGAAGGGCTTAACGATTTAATAGCCGAGGTTTCCGAAATGGAAAATATCAAGATAAAAGGTCTTATGACTATTCCTCCGATATGTGACAGTGAGGCAGAGGTTTCAAAGTATTTTGAGTCAATGTATCAAACTTTCATTGACATTAAGAATAAAAAGATTAATAATGTAGATATGGATATTTTATCAATGGGTATGAGCCACGATTATGAAGCTGCAGTTAAAAACGGTTCTAATATTGTAAGAGTAGGCTCTGCCATTTTCGGCGCAAGAAAATATTTTTAAAGGGAGAGAGAAGAATATGAGCTTTTTTGATAAGATTAAAGAAATCGTTACCGAAAGTGACGATGATGAATACGATGATTTTTATGAGGATGATAAAAAAGACAATTCAATAGGAATTGCTCCTCCTGCGAGAGATAGATTTTCAAGACGTGACAGTTCGGATAGAGAGGAACGTTTTTCCGAGCGCCCACGAATAAAAAGGCACGACAGCGATAAGGTTGTTAATATTCATACAACTACCCAACTTCAGGTGGTTCTTGTTAAACCTGAAAGATTTGAGGAGGCGGCAACAATTGCCGACAACCTTAATGAAAAGAGAACTATTGTTTTAAATCTTGAAAGCACAAACCGTGATGTTGCACGCAGACTTCTCGATTTTTTAAGCGGTGCTGCTTATGCAAGCGACGGTCAAATTAAGCGTGTTGCAAACAGCACATATATTATTACCCCTTATAATGTTGATGTTATGGGCGATTTAATAGATGAGCTTGAAAATAACGGTATGTTTATGTAAGTGATGAAATTAAATACAATTTTGGAGGAAGAATATAATGATTACACCAAGTCAAATTCGTCAAAAGAAGATATCTACCGTTGACGGCGGCGGATATGACAGAAATGAGGTTAATGAGCTTTTACTTGAAATTATAGAGTCTTACGAGGCTGTATATGCTGAGAATAAAGAGCTTTATCGCAAAATGGAAATCCTTGCAAACAGAATAGAGGAATACAGAGCAGACGAGGACACTATTAAAAATGCACTTATTGCCGCTCAAAAGACAGCCGATAAGCTTATGAACGACACAAAACAAAAGGCAGCTCAGTCGCTTGAAGAAAGTGCAAAGACAGCGCAAAAGACTGTTGTTGACGCTAAGGAAAAGGCAGATAAGATTATTTCAAGTGCAAGGGATTATGTTGCTAACCTCACCAATGAAAAGGAAAAGGCAGCAGGCGAAATTGTTGACGAGGCTGAAAAGAAGGCAATCGACGCTGTTGAAGGAGCAAAGGTTGTGGCTCGTGATGTTCTTGAAAAAGCCAAATCGCTTTCTCATGAACTTATCAGCAAGACTAATGCTGAAAAGGAAAGCCAAAAGGAACTTGTTGAAAAGCTTAATGCTCAGTCTAAGTCATTTAAGGAGAACCTCATTTCTCTTTATGAAAAGCAGCTTGAGGCTATTAAAAATATGAATGAAAATGTGGATATTGCCGAGGCTCAGGCTGATGAGGAAAATATCGAAAAGGAATTAAACGATATATATTCTTCCATTGACGAGCTTTCAAAGGCTGACGACGTCGACGAGGTAATTGAAGAGGCCAAAACGGTCGAGATTGAGGAGGAAAAGGCAGCAGATGACGAAATCGAAAAAGAAACAGATGAGGCTGAAGAAACTTCTGAAGTTCCTGCTGAAAACATTCAAGAATCAGCTCAAGACGACGATAAAAATGAACCTGAAGCCGTAGAAGAAAATGAAATTGCAGAAGAAACTGCAGAAGACAGCGAGAACGATGCTGTTGACGAAATTATTGAGGAAATAGAAAGCGGAGATAAAAAGTCAATCGGCACTCTTGATGAGATTGAGGATGAACATTTCGAAGAGCCGGAGGCTTTCTCTGAGGAAGAGGCTAAAGCTGCTGTTGACGCATTTTCAAGCGATGAAATTACTCCGATTGAAGAAGCAAGCGCTATTCCTGAAATCAATGACGAGCCGGAGATTGAGGAAAAGCCACAGCCTTTTGAAAATTACTTTCACGTAAACCGTGAGGACCCTCACAATACGGACGAAACAATTTCTCTTGTTCCCGAAGATGATGACGATGAGGACGAAGAGGATAATAAAAAATTTAAAGGATTTTTTAAAAAGAAAAAATAAACCTATCAAGGAGTTAAAATAATGGATTATAATCAAACATTAAATTTACCAAAAACCGATTTTCCTATGCGTGCAGGCTTGCCTAAAAGAGAGCCTGAATTTTTGGCACGCTGGGAAGCAAATGACCAATACAAGAAGCTTATGGACCATAATGACGGCAAGCCGCTTTTCGTTTTGCACGACGGCCCTCCGTATGCTAACGGCGATATCCATATCGGCCATGCTCTTAATAAAACACTTAAGGACTTTATTGTCAGATATAAGAATATGACAGGCTTTAAGTCACCTTATGTTCCGGGTTGGGATACTCACGGTCTTCCGACTGAGCTTGCCGCAAGAAAGAAAGCAGGTATCAGTGCCGAAACTAATATTTCAGACCTTGAACTTCGCAAGATTTGCCGTGATACTGCACTTGGTTTTGTTGATATTCAAAGAGAATCTTTTAAGCGCCTTGGTGTTATCGGTGAATGGGATAATCCTTATATTACCCTTAAAAAGGAATTTGAAGAAGAACAAATCAAGGTGTTTGCAACAATGGCAAACAAGGGCTATATTTACAAGGGATTAAAGCCGGTTTATTGGTGCCCTGATTGTAATACCGCTCTTGCAGAGGCTGAAATTGAATATGCCGAGGATCCTTGTCATTCAATCTATGTTAAGTTTAATGTAACCGATGACCTTGGCAAGCTTACTGCTATGGGCGCTGATTTGAGCAAAACATATTTTGTAATTTGGACAACAACAACTTGGACTCTTCCTGCTAACGTCGCAATTTGCGTAGGCCCTGATTTTGAATATTCACTTATTAAGTCAGGTGACGAATATTATGTAATGGCTACCGACCTTGCCGCATCCGCTATGGAGGCAAAGGGCGTAAGCGATTATGAAACTCTCGGCGTTATTAAAGGCTCAGAGCTTGAATATATGAAAACTCAGCATCCGTTTATTGACCGCACATCTCTTGTTATTGTCGGTGACCACGTTACTCTTGAAAGCGGTACGGGTTGCGTTCACACTGCACCGGGTCACGGTATTGAGGACTTTGTAGTATGTAAAAATTATCCTGAAATTCCTATTATTGTTCCTGTTGACGCTAAGGGCAGGCTCACTGAGGAAGCAGGTATGTTTGCAGGCTTAACAACCGAAGAGGCCAACAAGCCTATTGCACTTCATCTTGAAAAAATCGGCGCTCTTTTTGCACTTAAGAAAATCGAACACCAATATCCGCATTGCTGGAGATGTCATAAGCCTGTTATTTTCAGAGCTACAAGCCAGTGGTTCTGCTCTGTTGATGATTTTAAGGATGAGGCTGTTAAGGCTGCGGAGGATGTTAAATGGTTCCCTGAATGGGGTAAGGACCGCTTGCAGTCAATGGTTAAGGAACGTGCTGACTGGTGTATTTCACGTCAGAGAAAATGGGGCGTTCCAATCCCTGTTGTATATTGCCAGGATTGCGGCAAGGAAATCATTGATAACGATATTATGATGAAGGTTTCAAAGATTTTCGGCGAAGAAGGCAGTGATGCTTGGTTTGCTCACGATACAGAATATTTCCTTCCCGAAGGCTTCAAATGTCCTCATTGCGGCAGTGCTAAGGGATTTGATAAAGAAAAGGATATTATGGATGTTTGGTTCGATTCAGGTTCTTCTCACGCTGCAGTTTGCGCAAGGAGAAAATACCTCAAGGTTCCTGCTGACGTATATCTTGAGGGTGCTGACCAATACAGAGGTTGGTTCCAATCATCACTTCTTACTTCTGTTGCAGGCGGCCACGGCGCTCCGTATAAGCAAATTATTACTCACGGCTGGACTGTCGACGGCGAAGGCAAAAAAATGTCTAAGTCACTCGGTAACGGTATTGCTCCGCAGGAAATTATCAGCAAATACGGCGCAGATATTCTTCGTCTTTGGGTTGCAAGTGCCGATTATCATGCAGATATCCGTATCAGCCCTGAAATCTTGAAACAGATTTCAGATAACTACCGTAAGCTTCGTAATACGGCAAGATATTGCCTTTCAAACCTCTATGATTTTGACCCGGATAAAGATATGGTTTCAAACGATGAGCTTGAGGAGCTTGATAAGTATGCTCTTATGAAGCTTGACGAGGTTATTAAGATTGCAAGAGATGCATTTGAGGTTTATGATTATCATACAGCAGCTCATTCGCTCCATAATTTCTGCGTAGTTGAAATGAGTAACTTCTACTTTGATGTTCTTAAGGATAGACTTTATACATCTGCTCCGCAGAGCAAGACAAGACGTGCAGCTCAAACAGTTCTTTATAAGGTGCTTGATGCTCTTACTCTTGTTCTTACTCCGATTCTTGCATTTACCGCTGATGAAATTTGGCAGTCAATGCCTCATGATAAGAGCAGAAACGGTGAATCGCCGCTCTTTAATGAAATTCCTCAGCCTGATTTTATAGAGGCAGACAGTGATTTCATTGCTAAGTGGGACAGAATTCATGCAGTAAGATTTGATGTTCAAAAGGCGCTTGAACTTGCAAGAAACGAAAAGATTATTGGCAAGCCGCTTGAGGCAAAGGTTTCTCTTTATGCAGACGGTGAGCTTTATGACTTCTTGAAGAGTGTTGAAGCTCAGCTTCCTGAAATCTTTATTACCTCCGGCGTAAGCGTTGAAAAAGGCGAGGGCGAGGTTAAAGGCGATGTTGAGGGCTTGAGCATAACAGTTTCTAAGGCTGACGGTGAAAAGTGCGAACGTTGCTGGAAGTTCTCATATACAGTAGGTCAGGATGCAAGCCATCCAACTCTTTGCGCTCATTGTTCGCAAGTAATGAAGGAACTTTCATTATAAATATTTTTAATAGGCACACACCAAAAATGATGTGTGCCTGATTTGCTATAAAACGGAGAGGTTTTGTGAAGTTAAAAAATAAAAAAATATGGTGTACGGTTATGATTGTGATAATTGTTGCCATTGATCAAATAACTAAATATTTTGCAAAAGCCTGTCTTTACGGTAAAGGCGCAAAGCCGTTTATTAAAGGTGTAGTTGAGTTCGTTTATGCTCAAAATACAGGAGTTGCTTTTTCTATGTTTGACGGGGGACGTTGGTTTTTTGTAGCACTGACCGCCGTTGTTCTTCTGTTTTGCATATTATATATGTATAAGGGCAAGGGGCAAAACAACCTTTGGCTTTTTTGGTCACTCGCAGTTATAGTGTCGGGTGCAATAGGCAATTTGATAGACAGAATTTATCTTGGCTACGTAATTGATTTTATTAATCCGACCTTTGTTAATTTTGCAGTGTTTAATATAGCGGATTGCGCAGTAACATTGGGAACGATAAGTCTTATGGCTTACCTTGTTTTTGATATATTTAAAAAGGAGAACAAGGATGAGCCAAAAAATTGATTTATCTGTTTCAAATGAATTTTCAGGTGTCAGGATAGATAAGTTTTTGGCTGAAAATATCGATTTTTTAACAAGAAGTATGATATCAAAGCTTATCGAAAACGGCAATGTGTTCGTGTTTGACAAAATCGCTCAAAAAAGCTATAAATGCAAGGCGGGCGATGAAATCAGCGTGAATGTGCCAAAGCCTCGTGTGCTTGAAACAAAGGCTGAAAATATACCGCTTGATATAGTGTATGAGGACGGCGACCTTTTAGTTGTTAATAAGCCTAAGGGAATGGTTGTCCACCCCGCTCCCGGTAATTATGAGGGCACGCTTGTTAATGCACTTTTATATCATTGCGGCAACAGCTTAAGCGGTATTAACGGTGTAATACGTCCCGGAATAGTTCATAGAATTGATAAGGATACTTCGGGGCTTTTAATAGTAGCAAAAAACGATTTTTCCCATTTGCATCTTGCAAAACAGATTAAAGAACATTCCTTTTATCGTGCATATCAGGCAGTTGTATACGGAAATATTATGTGGATGGATTAAGTTATCGAGAGATCGCTCGGCTAATTGGCAGGAATGTGAGTACGGTATCAAGGGAGATACGGCGGAACTGCAGCCACATGTATGACATTCCGACCTACTACCCGCACACAGCGCAGAAGAAGT
>OIEN01000571.1_pt1 | contig 21647 bp, 23 predicted proteins | sample 1581741 | NCBI WGS metagenome assembly OIEN01 (sample SAMN01760944, study PRJEB22395) | human gut metagenome | reverse complement strand
AAGACATGAGTTGCTCCTAACGTCAGTTCGTCCTCAACATCGACGCGATAAAAGTTAACCACGTCTATGTTCGCTTTAGTAAACTAGCACGTGGTTAACTTTTTGGAAAGGGTCCCTATTCAGATTTCGAAAAAGTTTCCTATATGAAACAAAAGAGGCACCGCAAAGACCATCTCTTTGCGGTGCCTTGTCATACCAATTTATGCAACAAAGGGGACTGTCCCCTTTGTTGCATTGTTGATGTTAGAGCGAGAGGTTTCTGATCGACGTGACGCAGGAGGCCTCATCCACACCCGAAACGCGGAAGATGATGTTCTCGCCGCACTCGCCGTAGAGAGCCATGAGGCCCATAACATCGCGGCCATCCGTGTGGCGGTCGCCGATGCTGACTGACACGTCGCTACGATGCTTGGCAATGATGTCATAGAGCAGCGCAACCGGGCGGGCATGCAGTCCCAACGGATCTTTAATCGTCTTCGTAAACTCGACCATGTCCCCTCCCACGACATCGCACATTCGGCCGGCAAACCCAGCCACGTGGTAGTTATTGTACGTTACCGGCGCGCACCCCCGTCCCACAAAAAACGAGGGAAGGCACGCGTCCTTCCCTCGTTGCGGGCAATATGTAGCCGCTTGCCATAGTCCAGGTAAAGCATGCAGCTCACGGCGTCCGCCCTGAGCCCGTCTATATGGTATTCCTTCATGAGGAACACGGCGTTGGATATGAGGAAGCTCCTCACTTCGTTCTTTTCAAAGTTAAAGAGGGTGGTACCCCACTGGGGCTGCTCGCTCCTTCGTGGGTCGGGATGCTCATAAAGGGGGGTGCCGTCGAAAAGCCTCAGGCCCTGCTCATCCCTGCAGAAGTGAGTAGGCACCCAGTCCACTATCACGCCCAGCCCCGCCTGATGGCATTGGTCTATGAATTCCTTGAACTGCGACGGGTTGCCGTAGCGGGAGGTGATGGAATAATATCCGGTAACCTGATAGCCCCAGCTGTCGTCCAGCGGGTACTCGGATACCGGCAGCAGCTCTATATGGGTATAGCCCATCTCCTTTACATAGCCTACCAGCCGCCGGGACAGCGCCGGAAAGTCCAGCCCCTCTACCCATGAGCCCAGATGCGCCTCATATATGTTCATGGGGAGCATGTGGCTGTCCTCATTGCGGCGGGCGGCCATATAGTCCCCGTCGCCCCAGAGGTAGCCGTCCTCAAGATCCCATATGACGGAGGCCGTATTGGGCCGCTTCTGGGTATAGAAGGCAAAGGGGTCTGCCTTGTATATTATTTCACCCACACGGGTCTCAATTGCGTATTTGTATGTATCACCCGCGTGGGCTATGCCTATGAAAGCCTCCCATACTCCGGTTTCACCTATGGGGTGCATGGGATCCGCGTCCATGTTCCAGCCGTTAAAGCTGCCTACTACCCTTACGGACACCGCGTTTGGTGCCCATACCGCAAAACGGTATACTTCATAGCCCCTGTGCTCGGCCTTATGGCAGCCCAGAGTGAGGTATGCATATGAATTTGTACCTTCGCCCCAGAGGTAAAGGTCCGCGTCGCTTATCTTATCCCGCATATTCTCCTTAAGCCTCTTGCATAGTATTATGTATATTCTACACCAAAACCTCCCCGGCTGTATATAAAAAAATGTGATAGGGCTCCCTGCCTGTTTTTTATCATTCATCACAAAAAGCATATTTTGTTCTTCCTCTGCCCATGATATAATGTAGGAAAATGCCGCACAAAGGAGAAAACACATATGACTATAAACAAGGATATGACCATCGAAGAGATACTGCACGTTGACGTCGCCATAGCCGACCTGCTCATGGAAGCCGGTATGCACTGCCTGGGCTGCATAATGGCCCATGGTGAGAGCCTTGAGCAGGCCTGCGCCGTACACGGCATAGACTGCGACGCGCTGGTGGACAGCATAAATCAGTTCCTTGAAGCATAACGTCCTCGGTGGAACGGCAAGGCGCCGTTCCACCGTTTTTTTGCACAATAAAAGCGCCTGCCCGCTCCATAAGCGGACAGGCGCGTTTTTTTAATGCGTCCCCAGCAGGTAACTGAACCCCAGCAGCACGTACAGCACGCCGAACATGTATGGCATAAGCATCTCCTTTAAGCCGGGGTTTTTGCGCCAGCCGTCCGTCAGCACTATAACTTCCGCGCCGTATGCCCCTGCGCCCAGTATATACGCCACGAATTTCAGTATGTTCCAGTAATGATATATGGGCTCTATATGCAGCATGGACAATATGAACAGCCCGCCCGCTATTACCACGAATATGTTGCGCACCGTCAGAAACGTATGCTGCGTCTTGCTCAGCCTGTGGCTTTCCGGCGGATCGTGAATTATAGCCTCGTCGCCCTCCATTATATGGATGGCATCTTCGGCTATGGCTTCAGTTATACCTGTTCGGTGATATTCCTTGTTTTCCTGCATCTGTCCTCCGAAAAATATGAAAATCGATCAGGCGGAGCGTTCTTATTTATTGAGGTTTTTTATATGTTTTATTATAAAATATGAGTCGCCGCTTGCCAACCCCGGTTTTTATATTTTTTTAACGGAAACGGGCATTTTATTAACCTTACCAGGCGCGCAGGCTTCTCCATTTATCCTGTGGCAAAGAAAGTTTATTTTTCAAGTTCACTCCTTATGTACCGCATTACGGCGCCGGAAATATCCGCTCCGGTGCTCTTTTCCATGGCCGCAAAGTGTGCGTTGGAGTTTACCTCGCAAAGCAGCGGGCCCTCTTGTGAATGCAATATGTCCACACCGCCGAAGTCCAGCCCCAGCAGTCTTACCGCCTCCAGCGCAAGGTGTTTTTCCTCGTCGCCGGGCACATACGCCTCCGCACTGCCGCCATTGGCTATGTTGGCCCTGAAATCGCGGTCGTTGCTGCGCCGCATGGCGCCCATCACCTCGCCGCCCACTACGTATATGCGCACATCCCGCCCGAAGCTTTCCCTGACCGCCTGCTGCATTATCATGGGCGTGGCCTCGTGGGAGCGTATTATTTCCGCCGCCTGTTCCTCCGTATCCGCAAGATATACCTGCTTGCCGAAGGAGCCGCGGCATTCCTTGATTATCAGCGGCAGGCCGAGATATTCCGCCGCCCTTTTCAAAAAGGCCATCTCTCCGTAGCCTACGTATTTGTACGTCTGGGGCACCGGCACCGTCTTGGGCATCGGCAGCCTGCCTGAGAGCGCCGCATGGGTCAGCGCCTTGTCGTCGCAGAGGGCAACAGCACTGGCGCTGTTGAAAAGACGCAGGCCGCATTTTTCCAGCATCTGTCCCAGCATTATATCCTTATCCCAGAATATGCCGAAGGAGTATCGGTCTATATCGAAAAGCGGCTCTCCAGACGCTATATCGAAAAGCAGGCTGTCGTTGCTTTGCTGCTCTATGGCTATGTTTTCCTTTTCAGCTGCTTCCATAAGGGCCCTGAAAAGGCTTTTGAAGCTTTCCTCGCCTACAAAGCCGTTAGTTATAAGCATTCCTTTTTTCATGAGCTTGCCCCCTCTGTGTGCATGAAAAAAGGATACCACAGCCCAGTGCCTATTACAAGGCGGCTCAAACCCTAAAAAACAGCTCAGCTTCAGATTGCAAACGCAGTTGCTCTGTGGTAAAATAGTCAAAGTTGATATTCATTTTGACTATAATAAGCTTTTTTATGAGAAAGGAGCTATTGAACTATGAGAGAAGCTGCAAAACCCGCCCTTGAGAAGCTTGATGAGCTTGGCATTAAATACTACTACTATGAGCACCCATTGGCCAAGACCATGGAGGACTGCGAAGGCATAGGCGCCGATGTTGGAGCAAAGCACTTTAAAAACATCTACGCCTGCGACCATACCGAGACCAACTTTTTTATCATAATCATCCGCGCCGATAAGAAGTTCAGGACCTCCGAGGTGAGCCGCAAGCTGGGCGTATCCCGCCTGAGCTTCTGCACCGACGAAATGCTGGAGGAAAACCTCGGCGTAGTTTCCGGCGCCGTCACCCCTCTTGCCCTGATGAACGACAAGGAGCACAAGACCCTTCTGGTAGTGGACAAGGATATCCTCCGGGACGAGATGGTATGCTGCCATCCCCTGACCAGCGACGCTACCGTGGCCATGCACCGCTACGATCTGATCAAGTTCGTCCGGGCCTGCGGCAACGAGATAAAGTTCCTCGACATAGGCGACGGCGAGCACACTGAGGAATAAAAATCAACGCATATTATAAAGACGAATAATTAAAAAGTGGCTTTTAAGCCACTTTTTCTTTCCTCTGCCTCCCATCTACATACTCTCCCCCTTGGCGGGGCCGGGGATTTATCGCTTTGCCACATAAATGACATATTGACGAGCAACGCCGTCAATATTATAATAAATAAATACACAGTCGGTAAAATAATAACTCAGAAAGGAGGGAAGAATGTGACAAAATACATCATCAAGCGCCTCCTGCTTGCAATTCTCACCGTATTCATAATATGCGCAATCACATTTTTCCTTATGCACGCCATCCCGGGCGGCCCGTTCAACCGTGAAAAGGCTCTCGACCCGGCCACCATCGCCGCGCTAAACGCCAGATATAACCTGGATAAACCCCTCTTGGTGCAGTTCGGCATCTATATCAAGGAACTTTTCAAGGGCGACTTCGGCGTATCCCTCAAGAACGGCCGCGAGATAAGCAGCATCATATCCGAATCCTTCCCCATATCCTGCAAGGTCGGCCTTCGCGCCATATCCATCGCTCTGATATGCGGAACGGTATTCGGCAGCATTGCCGCGCTCATGCGCAACAAATGGCCGGATCGCGTCATAGTATTCCTTTCTACTCTGTTTACGGCAGTACCGAGCTTTGTATTGGCAACCCTGTTGTTGCTTGTATTTTGTATAAAGCTGGGCTGGGTGCCCGTCTGGAGCCCTAACAACCCCAGCTATGTGCTCCCGGTAATAGCGCTTTCAGCGTACCCCATGGCTTACATCACCCGTCTTTCCAAGACCAGCATGCTGGACGCGCTGAGTCAGGACTATATCCGCACCGCAAAGGCAAAGGGCGTACACAAGTGGACCGTTATATTCAAGCACGCCCTGCGGAACTCCCTCATTCCCGTGATAACCTATGCGGGCCCGCAGATCGCCTACATAATCACCGGCTCCATGATAGTCGAGACCATATTCACCATAGGCGGCATAGGCAGCAAGTTCGTAAGCGCCATAACCAACCGGGATTACACCATGATAATGGCCACCACGATCTTCCTTGCCACCCTTATGGTAGCGGCTACGCTCATATGCGACCTGCTGTATAAGCTGGTGGATCCCCGCATCAATTACGACTAAAGAAAGGAGGCAGATACTCTTGGAACAGAACAACAGCTCACTTCCCAAAAAGAACCCGCTGAGCATGCAGATAGACCTTGATAAGTTTGCTCCCGCCACCGAAGAGGAAAAGCGGCAGCAGGACGTTATGAGCAAGAGCACTACCTTCTTCCGGGACGGTATGCGCAAGCTCTTCAAGAACCCGTTGGCCGTGGGCAGCCTTATAGTACTTTCCCTCATCATAATCACCATAATAGTTGCGCCCATGATCGTACCCTACAAGTATTCCGAGATACTTTCCGTAAACGGCAGGCGGGATAAGGGTGCGAAGAACATGGCTCCCTTCACCTACAGCGAGATGGAGCAGGAGTACATAGCCCAGGGCGGCCAGCGCTTCCCCCATATTTTCGGCACAGACGAGCAATGCCGCGACTATTTCGTCCGCGTAATATACGGCACCCGCGTATCCCTCTGCGTAGGCCTCTTCGCCAGCATCATAGTCATGATAATCGGCGTCATATACGGCAGTATATCCGGCTATTTAGGCGGTAAAGTGGACTTGATAATGATGCGCATAGTGGATATTATCTACTCCCTGCCCGATATGCTGATGGTAATATTGCTGGCGGTGGTATTCGACGAGTTGATACACTTTCCCACAGGTTCCCTTCTCAACAAGCTGGGAGCCAACATGATATCGCTGTTCCTGGTATTCGGCCTTCTGTATTGGGTAGGTATGGCCCGCCTTATCCGGGGCCAGATACTTTCCATAAAGGAGAACGACTACATACTGGCCGCAGAGTCCATAGGCGCAGGCTCCGGGCGCATAATCCGAAAGCACATTCTGCCCAACTGCATATCGGTCATAATCATAACCACCGCACTGCAGATACCCTCGGCCATATTTACCGAGAGCTACCTTTCCTTTATAGGTATGGGCGTCCGTGCGCCCATGCCCTCTCTGGGTTCCCTCGCCAATTATGCCCGCGACGGTCTCCAGTCCTACCCCTATAAGCTGGTATTCCCCGCGCTTACCATCTGCCTTATAGTTCTCTCCATGAACCTTCTGGGCGACGGCCTGAGGGATGCCTTCGATCCCAAGCTGAAGAGGTGATAAACATGAGCGAAAATACTACACATCTTCTTAGCGTAAAAGACCTGCACACCTCCTTCACCACCGACCACGGCGAGGTGCAGGCGGTAAACGGCGTATCCTTCAATCTGGACGCCGGAAAGGTGCTGGGCATAGTGGGCGAATCCGGCTCCGGCAAGAGCGTCACCGCCTACTCCATCATGCAGATACTGGCCGACAACGGCCGTATAACCAGCGGCGAGATACTCTATAAAGGCGAGGATATATCCCGCTGGGGCGAATCCAAGATGCAGGATTTCCGGGGCAAGTGCTGCTCCATAATCTTCCAGGATCCCATGACCAGCCTCAACCCCGTTTTCACCATAGGCAGCCAGATAGCCGAGGCGGTACTGCTGCACACAAAGAGCAGCAAGCACGAGGCCATGGAAAAGGCCCTTGAGATGCTCAAGCTGGTCGGCATAAACGAACCCGAAAAGCGCCTCAAGCAGTACCCATACGAGCTTTCCGGCGGTATGCGCCAGCGTGTCATGATAGCCATGGCGCTGGCCTGCGAACCGGATATACTCATTGCGGACGAACCCACCACCGCCCTGGACGTGACCATACAGGCACAGATACTGGAGCTCATGCAGAGTCTTCAGAAGAAGCTGGGCATGGCCATCATAATGGTCACCCACGACCTGGGCGTAATAGCGGAAATGTGCGACGAGATAGTGGTCATGTATGGCGGCCGCTTCTGCGAGCGGGGTACTGCCGACGAGATATTCTATAATCCCCGCCACGAGTACACCAGGGGATTGCTTCGCAGCATACCCAACATCACCAACATGAAGGAGCGCCTGGTGCCCATCTCCGGCACCCCCATAAACATGCTGAACATGCCCAAGGGCTGCGCCTTCTGCGCCCGCTGTGACAAGGCTATGAAGATATGCCTTGAACAGGTGCCAGAGGAACGCATAATCAACGAGTACCACAGGGCGTCCTGCTGGATAAACACCCGCGATAATATCGGAACTGTTGAGGAGGCTGAATAATATGAGCGAATATCTCGTAGAAGTTGAACATCTGAAACAGTATTTCCAAGTGCGCTCCGGCTTCAAGAACATGACGCTCAAGGCCGTTGACGACGTATCCTTCTGCATAAAGCCCGGCGAGACACTGGGTCTTGTAGGCGAGTCCGGCTGCGGCAAGACCACCGTAGGCCGCTCCCTGCTTCACCTGTACGACCCCACCGGCGGCACAGTGCGCTTTGAAGGCGAGGAAGTCACAAAAAAGAACATTCAACGGATGCGCGCCAAGATGCAGATGGTGTTCCAGGACCCCTATTCCTCTCTGGATCCCCGCATGACTGCCGAGGATATAATCGGCGAACCTCTCGACGTACACCACCTCTGTGCCAACCGCAAGGAACGCAGGGAGAAGGTAATAAGCCTTATGGAGCTGGTAGGCCTTAACTCCGAGCATGCCACCCGCTACGCCCACGAATTTTCAGGCGGCCAGCGCCAGCGTATAGGCATAGCCCGGGCCCTCGCCGTGGATCCCAAATTCATAGTCTGCGACGAGCCCGTATCCGCACTGGACGTATCCATTCAGGCACAGGTCATCAATATGTTCGAGGATCTGCAGAACCAGCTGGGCGTGGCGTATCTCTTCATAGCCCATGATCTGCTGGTCGTACAGCATATTTCCAACCGCATAGCGGTAATGTATCTGGGCCACGTAGTGGAGCTTGCGGATGCCAACGAGCTTATGTCCGATCCAAAGCACCCCTACACCCAGTCCCTGCTTTCCGCAGTGCCTATACCCGACCCCAAGACCGCCCGCAAAAAGAACCGCATAGTTCTCGAGGGCGACGTTCCCAGCCCCCTCAATATGCCCTCCGGCTGCCCCTTCCGCACCCGCTGCCGCTACGCTACGGAGCAGTGCGCCATGGAGCGTCCCGAGCTGACCGACCGGGGCGGCGGCCACATGGTAGCCTGCTGGAACAAATAACTTCAAAAGTATTTTACCCTTCCGGGTATTTACTAAATAAAAAAAATGGAGGAATAACCATGAAAAAAGTACTCGCACTGCTTCTCATCGCTGTGATGTGCTGCGGCGTATTTGCTGCCTGCTCCAGCCCTGCTGCTGAAACTCCCAGCGAGCCCACTACCACCGAGGAGACTCCCGCCACCACAGAAGATGCGGACGCTGCTTCTCTGGTAAGCGACGCCTTCATCAACCCCACTGCCGACTGGACCCAGTACAACGACCTGATCACCCAGATAAAGACTGAGACCGACTACGCAAAGCGTACCGAGCTCATGCATAAGGCCGAGGATATCCTCATGTCCAACTACTGCATACTGCCCTTCTACTATTACAACGACCTGTATATGCAGAAGGACTATGTGGACGGCATCTACGCCAACCTCTTCCAGACCAAGTTCTTCATGTACGCTACCATGAGCAACGGCTCCGACACCCTGCGTCTGAACCTGGCCTCCGAGCCTGACTTCCTGGATCCCGCCCTCAACAGCACCGTTGACGGCGCCTGCCTGGCAGCCAACTCCTTCTCCGGCCTTTACACCTACAACGCAGAGGGCCACACCGTTCCCGCCTGCGCCACCGGCTACACCGTATCCGACGACGGCCTGACCTACACTGTCACCCTGCGCGAGGGCCTGAAGTGGTCCGACGGCTCCGACCTGACCGCCGCCGACTTTGAGTATGCATGGAAGCGCGCCGCCTCCACCACCACCTTAGACGACTCTGGCTATATGTTCGCCGGCTTCGCGGGCTATCCCGATGAGCTGAACGTGACCGCCAAGGATGCCACCACCTTCGAGTTCGTCCTCACCGCGCCCTGCGCCTACATCGAGGACCTTATGGCGTTCCCCACCTTCTATCCCGTGAAGCAGGCTGCCGTTGAGGCCTATAAGGATTGGCAGACCTCCCCCGGCGGCTGGTGCCAGGATGCCGGCTTCGTTTCCAACGGCGCTTTTGTCTGCACCGAGTGGAACCACGACACCTCCATGACCTATGAGAAGAACCCCTACTGGTACGATGCCGACAAGGTGACCGTCAACAAGCTCCAGTTCATGCTTTCCGCTGATGACACCGCCATCTACTCCGCCTACAACGCCGGCGACGTAGACTTCATCGATACCGTTCCCACCAATGAGATCGCTTCCCTGAAGGACGTCAACCCCGAGTTCCACATCATCGACGCTCTGGGCACCTACTATGCGGCTTTCAACTGCAAGAGCGCCCTCTTTGCCGATAAGACCCCCGAGCAGGCCGCCTGCATGCGCGAGGCCTTCTCCATCCTCATCGACCGCGACTACATCATCGAGAACGTAGCTCAGTGCGGCCAGAAGCCCGCTAACTCCTTCATCCCCTACGGCATGGCGGACGGCAACGGCGGCATCTTCAAGACCGACCTGGTGGAGCAGGGTTACTTTGATCCCTTCGCCATCAACAACGACTATGAGGGCACCGTTGAGAAGGCCCGCACGCTGCTGAAGGCTGCCGGCTACAAGTTCGGCGACGATGGCATGCTCTCCGCGGAGACCCCCATCTCCCTCGAGTATCTGACCAACGAAGCCACCAGCCATGTAAAGATCGGCGAGGCTATGCAGCAGGATCTGGCCGCCATCGGCATCGACATGACCATCAAGCAGTGCGACTGGAACGTATTCCTCCAGGAGCGCAAGAACGGCAACTTCGACTTCGCCCGCGAAGGCTGGATCGCCGACTTCAACGACCCCATCAACATGCTTGAAATGTGGATCACCAGTTCCGGCAACAACGACTGCCAGTACGGCCGTTAATCCGCGTCAACACCCAAAAAACCAAACAGGGCCGGGGCATACGCCCCGGCCCTGTTGTATGGCGGGATCAAACTCTTCCTTTTAACTCCGGCTCACACACGTGATAAACCGTAAGTCCAAGCTGGACTCCTGTTAACGGACCTGCATAGGTGGGGGTCACCGTTTGTGACCGTCTCAGCAGCGAGCCCTCTTCAGCACCCAGCAGCGGGGCCGTCTGGGGAAAACAAATTAAAATATGGTCTGCTCCGATATATCGGTGGAAAGTGCCTGCAACGCCTTAGTCAATATGCGTTTTCTTGTCTTTAGCTCCTCCTCATAGCCTACTTCGGGATTGCCGGTCGGGTAGGGTATCGCTATGGCAGGAACTATACGGTTTGCGCCAACCGCCATGGATATAGGAACTATGGAACAAATATGTACTGCAGGAATGCCGAAGCTCTCTATTGTTTTTACCATCGTTGCGCCGCAACGAGTACAGGTTCCTCAGTTGGATGTCAATATCGCAGCCTGCACATTATGCTTGAGCAGTTCATGCGCTATCGCCTCCGCATATTTTTTCGCGCTGCTTACGGCTGTAGTATTGCCGACCGTCGCATAGTAAAAATCGAATAGCTTGCCGAAAGCGCCCTCCTTCTCCAGCTCTCTCATTGCATCGAGAGGAACAACACGGTCGGGATCCTCTGTTGCATACACGGGATCATAGCCGCCGTGAACGGTTATAAACTTATCCGGGGACATCCTATCCAAACCGGCTATGCTGTAAATGCCAAAGCGAGAAGCATTTGCGGATTCTATCCTGTCCGGGTTGCCCTTGGGTACTATGCCGCCGGAGGTGACAAGGGCTATGGTAGCGTGCTTTATATCCTTTACTGCGGGAGCGGGCGGCACCCTGTCAAACACCGGCATTGGCAGCTCTGTAACAAAGGACTCACCGCGCAGCTTTTTTATGAGCATATCTACGCCGCGCTCGGCGCCGTTTTTCTCGGTATGCACATTGACCCTGAATCCCTGCGGTATATAGCCTTCTTCCTCGGGGAAGCCTATTTCTTCGCCTTTAGCCAGCTTTAGGGTGAGCTTTGCCATAACGGGGATGACCTTGCGCATTCCCGCTGCGGAAATTGGCGTTTCTACTATGTACACTGTCTTTTTGAACATCTCCGCGCCCGGGTTTTCCGGGTAAAGAGCGGTTATGACCGGAATATTGAATTTTGTCTTAACGGCGTCGCACACTGTTCCGCAGGCAAGCCCATAGCGGCCTGCATTAAAACCCGGGCCTGCAATGAGTATATCCGGCTTTACCTGCTCAACCATGGAAAGTATCTCGTTCAGCGCATCCTCCTGATGGTCGGCAAAGTAGTTATCACCACAGATTATAGTATTAACTATCTCTATTTCGCCATTAAAAGCGGCGTTCAATGCCATGCCCGGACCCACAAAGCCTTCCTTAAGCAGAGGTGTCTGTCCTGCAAAGTCCTCGCCGCCTATCTGCCCATAAAACTGGTTCAGATAATGTACAGCTCTTTTCATCTCATACCTACCTTTCCTTCTTTTCTCGTTAGCGCAGCTTGGTCATCATGTGCTCGTAGCCCATCTCACAGCAAGAGCCCATTATTGCAGCTATCTCAACTGAAAGGGTGCCGTCCTCGCCGATGCTGTTGGCATTGCCGCCGGTGATCACCTTCGCCGCTTGAATATCGCCTATTATCTTATCCATCTTGGGCAGCACCACAAACTGGTTGCCGTTCCCGTTGGTCACCACGGCATCCGCCTCCGGCGTGACATCTGCAAGTCCCTGAGAGGCTCCGTCACGGCCGCAGTACTCATCCGTGACCAGAACGGTCTTTATTCCCTTATTTTCATGGAGCCTGCAGTTCATCATGAGGTCAGTCTCAGGATTGCCGCCGCCCTCTTCGCTTATTATCATTCCATCCACGCCCAGCAGCTCGGAAAGGTTGCTGGTATAGTAGGCCGCCCTCTTCTTCTCGGTGAGCATTGCGCTCTCGTTATTGAGCAATACGCCCACAAAGCACAGATCCTTGCCGTGGTGCTTCATCAGATCGATTATTATCGGGTTGCACTCGTGGTGTATGGTTGCATTCTTGTGTCCTGGCGCAGCACAATTACCGCTTATTATGGCACCGTCAAACACCTCCAGCGGGCCTATAAGGGTAGAAAGTATGCCCTTTACATTCAGCCCGTATACATAGGTATCGTGCATCAGTCCCTGGCACTGAACCATATCAACATATACTACCTTTGGCAGATTCGGATACTTCGCGCTCATCTCCAGTATGGATTCGTGCTGATAGGTTATGCTGTCATCCGGCTGCTGGTCAAGGGTCTGCTTCGCCATGTATGCCGCCGTTTTGAGGCCCGCTATTCTGACAGTTGCCTCGTGGCTGTGCTTGTCCAGTCCTTCGATAGGCTGTATCAGCGGCACAAGTATGTTCATCTTGGAAAAGCTGTTGAACTCGGCACCGGGGCCGCTCATGTCGATAATGCCCTCTTGGAAGGCAACTATGCGGCCGGATGTGGCAACGCAGCAATCCTCCAGCACATTAGTCTCACCGCTGCCAACCGTTTCTACATCTCCAACGTAGCCCGGGAATATCTGCCCCGGCCCGCTCTTTTTATACCTTGGCTGTATCACGTCCTTGATAGGTATTATGCGGGTCGATTCACCCGGCCTTGCAATGTCAAAGTCCACAGAGCTTATTCTGGAATCTTCCATAAGGTATTCCGCAAGCTCCTTTTTGTCTATATACAGAACGCCGTCCTTATAGCTGCTCTTATCCGCGAACTGTATATCCTTAACATGGAAATTATGCAGCGTTAACTCTTTCATCCGCTTATTTTTACCTCCTTCTTGTTTGTTCTGTTCTTGATTTATTTATCCCACTGAGCCACTGCTAAGGCCTGCTCGATTATGGAGAGATCGATCTCCATAAAGTCTCTTTTAGTACGTTCATCCCAGAGGGTATATGCCGGCTTTTCGCGCAATGCGTACAGCTCCTCCGCATACAGCACAGCCCGCTCCATGAGCAGGGCAGATTCCCCGTCCGCCCCGCCCGGAGCCGCTGATATAAGGATGGTCTTGTACGGTGTCACGTCCGGCCGAATACTGCCTGTAAGCGGGTGGCTCAGCAGCCTATAGCCCTTCGCCACCTCGCCGGAAACCAACCGAAACAAGCCCAGAACATCTGTGTCGCAATACTCCGCAGAGGAGAATCCTCCATCCCGTACCATCGGGTTGTTTGTGATGCATCTATATGATCGTTTCACGGCTGCTTTCCTTTCGAGCTGTTTTCTATCCTGCTGCTATATATACATGAACAGGAAGCCTACGACCGCGAGGCTCAGTGCTATCGGCAGCAGGTACATCATAGCCTTCAGGGGGTCTACCTTTTTGCCGAGGCTGCTGCTTACCAGCGCCGCGCATATCATCACGGTGAAGTTGGCCGGAGGCATCATCTGGCCGGCGCTTGCGAGGTGAGAGCCCACCATAGCGGCGTGCGAACCGGAAACCCCCATATGAAGGAGCAACGGGCCAAAGAATGTAAATATGATGTTCTGGGCGCTCGTCTGGGAGCCTGTCAGCATTCCCATAAGCACGGTCGCTATGCCGCCGCCTATCTTAACGACGTTGTCACTCAGGTTTTCCATCGTATTTATTATCACATCTATCTGTCCGCCCGCCAGTATTGCCCCAACAAAGAAGGCGGCGCAGGCCTGGATCTCAAGACTGGGTATGACGTTTTTAAAGCCGCTTTGCAGTACCTCTTTGGCATTGTCCCTTACCTTCTTAAAGATAAAGGTTATAAGAGATGCGGCAATAAGTATCATGACTATGCTGTTCGTAAAGCCCTTGATGATAGGGATGCCGGCAAGGAAGTCATACACGGGGCCCAGCAGCATCTTCATTATGTTAAGGTTAAATATGGAGTTTGCAATTATGAGCACGATCACCAGTATCAAAGGCAGCAGCCCCGCAAAGCCCTTTTTAACTATCGTCAGGGGCTTATCCTCCGGTATCAGCTCCTTGGGCAGCGGCTGGTTCTTTACGAATCCGAAGGCTGCATATGCCATGCTCAGCACGAGAATTATGCCTGCAGTTATAAAGGTCAGGTTGATGGTCTCATCTACAACGCTCTGAGGCAGGTCAAGTATCGAGGTGGAGAGCATTACTGCCTGCGATATCGGGGGCATTATTGAGCCCAGCATACAGCCGAGCGCTATGGTTGCCGCCACCTTTTCGCCGGACATTCCCATGCCCGCAAGAGCAGGAACCACCAGCAGACCTATTACTGCAGCAGCGCCGTTGCAGTCGCCGAAGGCTTCACCGCCAACAACTATTGCAACTATTACCGCACACACCATGCCGCGGGATGACTTTCCGAAAAGCGAGCGGAACAGATCCACTACGGTATCGAGCGTGCCTATTACCGCTTGGGTTTCGCCATAAAAGCTGCCCACAAAGGAAAGCGCCATTACCCATGACAGCCTGTCCAATCCGTTTATCCATGCTTTTCCCCACTCTATAGGGTTATACACTTTGCCACATATTAGAGTTACTACTGCGGCTATGATCAGGGCAACAGGAACATTTCCGCCGATCTTCGGTATCTTCTTTACCATGATCAGCGTAAACAGCAGCCCTATTGGAATGATTACACTATACATAGAATTATCCCTTCTCCTTATCCATTTTTATTTCACCCCTGCCACCTCCGCCGGCCGCGGTTCCGCCGCAGATCAAGGATAAAATCTATTTTTACATTTATTTTATCTATCTTTTCTATGATTATAAGCAGCCATCTATTGTATTTCAATTAAAACATTATAAAAAATCGTTATCTTGGTATCTTGATTGATAATATCTATTTTGCAACGCAATTTAGGGCTTTTTTCGCCCTTTTAATCAGAATTCAATCGTCTCCATTATTATTTTTTGCCTCAAATTTCACAAAATTCATCATTAAAAGGATATGAATTTGTACTTATGTATGGTATCATTGCAGTAACAAATATCGGAGGGCGCGCTTGATGCAGGAAAAGAGCAAGGGAATATCGCTGTATTATCAGGTGGAAAGTCAAATACGTGAGAAGATAGAATCCGGCAAGTGGGAGCTTGGTTCCAGGCTGCCCACAGAGATAGAACTGGCGAATTACTTCGGCGTGAGCCGCACAACTATACGTCAGGCGGTAAACGGCATGGTAGAGGCCGGTATGCTCATACGCCGTCAGGGCTCCGGCACCTATATCGCAAAGTCTCCCTTTGCCCGCAACAGGCTGGACTCACAGCCCAGCAACGCAGTATGCAAATACATATACTCTCCGCAGCTTCAGGATGACTTAAAGCGTTCATATCACAACATGCTTCTAACCATCATCAGTCACATACTTATGCTGCACCATCAGAAGCTCATAACCAATGAAAACGGCCGTTCGCTCCTTGAATATATAATGCCAATGTTTGAACGCGACCCATATCATACCGGGTCTAACCCCCTGTATGAGGATTGCTTTCTCAACTTCGAGCAGCACCTCATCGCCAACCTCGGAGTTGCCCTGAGCAGCGAATACCTGATCGCACGCAGCCGCAACGACATGACGCCGACCATGATAAGGCTCACCGTTCGTGACAGCCTGCTTTCCGTGTGTTCAAGGCTACTGAGGCTAATAAGGCAGCTGCTGGATCTTGCCGAGGAGCATCAGGGCAAGATAATCACCGCCCATACGCATATGCAGCCCTCGCAGGCGATCACGCTCGATCATTACTTTCTCGCCATAGCAGAGGCACTGATACGGGATTTAGGCAGGCTCATGTCAGGCTACGACACTCTCAATCTATCCCCGCTCGGCGCCTGCGCCATATCGGGTACATCATATCCTATTGACAGAGAATATGCAGCAGGCCTGCTGGGCTTTGACGGGATAATAGAAAATTCCCTCGACGCCATAGCGTCAAGGGATTTTCTGCTGGAACTCTCAGCGGGCTATTCCACGCTTGGTTCTACCATAGACCGCTTTACTCAGGATCTTTACATATGGTCAACTCACGAATTTGGGTATGTATCGTTTTCCGATTCCACTTCCTGCTGCAGCAGCATAATGCCGCAAAAAAAGAATCCGCTTTCCGCAGAGCATATACGCAGCAAAGCATCCCACCTGACCAGCGCATATTTGGATATAATTATGTGCCTGAAGGGAACGACATACAGCCATTCCCGCGACCTGTTTGAATGTATGCCGCCATTTTGGCAATGCACCGAAAATATCATAGCGATGCTCGAGCTCTCATCAGATATGCTGTCCGGTTTGGAGTTCGATTACGACAAAATGAAAATAGCTGCCGACAGCAACAGTCTTACCTTAACGGAGATATCGAACTTTCTTGAACGAACCGGAGAATACCCCTTCCGCAGCGCCCATAGCGTAATTGCCCGCGCAGTGAACGAATGCACCAGGGCCGGTACTTCGCTTTCACTTGCCAGCCTAAACGCCGCCAGTAACGCGCTCTTTGGCAAGCCCGTGCCTATTACGAGCGAAGAGTTTTCCGCTCTTATGAGCCTTGAAAACTCCGTAAGCAACAAAAAAAGCGCCGGAAGCCCCTCCCCCGCTTCCTGCAAAAAAATGCTGCATTTCCTTCGCTCCGCTGCCGGCAGTCTTGGCGACAAGCTCTCCTGGCTGAACTATACGTTAAGCGTAGCGGAGCAGAAAAGAAATGATACCGTGAAAAAGATAATTCAGTAAGCATCTATCTTGTCGGTTTTTGGGGGGATTCTTGCATACGCTGTTTATAGCAGGGCCAATTCAGGAGTCACAGTACGGAAGCGTTTAGAATTTACCATCAGGCGCAGGCATTTATATATTCGATGTAGGGATGCTCCATGCCGCACCTCCTCAATATGACAATATAACTAAAAATAAATCGGTATAAATGATAACACCTGAAAGGAGCATACAACATTATGCAATAAAATGTATAACAAACAAGTAGAATAGCAATATTAGATATTTATTTTATGGATAATGTGCTGTTATTATCGTATATATGCCTAAGCGTACCGCAAAACAGCGTTTTACTTTGCACGCTCGAACAGTTATTATTTAATTGGTAATCAAATGAATTATTATACATATAGTGGAGGGTACGATATGAGCGACTACAACCTGCCGGAAAAGTTTGAGGAATATCAGGAAGGGCGCAAAAACGGTTTCCTTCGCGTAAAGGAGATCAAAGATAACGGCGGAAGGTTGCGGGTACATTCTGTGCCTTCACTCCATCCGAGCTTTCATATGCTGCAGGCGTGTACCCTGTGGGCCTCTGCGGAACCAGCAACGAAACCGTGCAGTATGCGGAACGCGACCTGCCAAAAACCTTTGCCCGCTGATAAAATCCAGCTACGGCTTTGCCGTAAGTGAAAAATGTCCATATACCTATTTTGCGGATATAATCGTTGGCGAAACCACCTGCGACGGCAAAAAGAAGATGTATGAAATACTCAGCGAGCTAAAGGAGATGTATGTGCTTCAGGTACCGCAGGGCGAACTGAGGCCGTATTCAAAAAAGCTCTGGGTAAACGAGATAAGGCGGTTCAAGGAATACCTTGAAAGGCGCTTCCATGTTGAAATAACCGACGAAAAGCTGAGAACGGCAGCCGATACGGCCAGCAGGCTGCGCGCAGCAAAATGCGGCCTTATGGAGCTGCAAAAGCTCACTCCACCGCCTATGTATGGCCGTGATATGTATAAATTTATGGAGGACGGCGGCTTTAACTTTAACCGAGAAAAAACCATTAACGACACGCTGGCCCTGACCGAGGAAACCAGACGTGCATATGATGCGGGAAATCGACCCGTTCCTGCTGAAAACAAAAGGCTGCTCGTAACCGGCTGCCCGATAGGCGGCGTGCTCGAGAAGGTAGTCGGCACTGCGGAGGAAAACGGCGGCGTGGTCGTCTGCTTTGAAAACTGCGGCGGGATAAAGCCTGCCCGCATACACACCGATACCGAGACAGAGGATATACTGGAGGCCATTGCGCTGCCGTATATGGATATAGGCTGCTCCGTAATGTCTCCGAACCAAAAGCGTATGGAGATGCTCACAGGACTGTTTTATGAGTTCAAGGTCGATGGCGTGATAGACGTTACCTTGCAGACCTGCCACCCGTATACCATCGAAACGCTGGCAGTACGCAAGCTGTGTCAGGAGCATGGTATGCCGTACATGGCACTCGAAACGGATTATTCCACTGAGAACAGCGGACAGCTTTGCACCCGCATAGCCAGCTTTATTGAAACTATCACATAAAGAGGCTGCCTGCCATTTTCATCTGAAAAAAACAGTGTCCACCCAGTATTCGCGGTTTGTCCATTCGGTCCCAAGGCTGCTTGCGCGAAAGTACATCACGCTGCTGTCGGATATGCGTTCTCCCGCCGTTTGCCTCCAAGTGTATCATTTGTGCGGTCAAACGACTGCCAGTACGGCCGTTAATCCGCGTCAACTATTCAACCATTCAACTGTTCAAGGCCGGGGCTATGCTCCGGCCTTCTCTATCGAAAAACCCCGGAAATTTTCTCTTGACAAGTAAACGATCGTTTATCATAATATATGTAAACGATTGTTTACTTTATTTATAACATGACACGGAGGTTGCATGAGCGATACGAAGAAGAGCATTCTGCTGTCAGCTCTCGGCCTGTTCGCCAGAGACGGCTACGAGGCTGTGCCGGTGAGCGCCATAGCGGGCGAGCTGGGCATAACGAAAGGTGCGCTGTATAAGCACTATAAAAACAAAAGGGATATTTTTGACAGCATCGTAAGCCGCATGGAGCGGCATTACGCCGAGCGCGCAAATGAATTTCAAATGTCCACGGGGTCTGTTTCCAATATGGAGGAGGAATACCTCAGGGTCACTGTAGACCGGTTGGTAGAATACGGCAAGGCGCAGTTTCGGTATTGGACACAGGACAGCTTTGCTTCCTCCTTTCGCAGAATGCTGACGCTTGAGCAGTACCGCAGCCCGGAGATGGGCAGGCTGTACCAGCAGTATCTGGTCTCCGGTCCTTTGGGCTATGTGGCGGATATTTTCGGCAGCCTCGGATACGCCGACCCTATGGAAAAAGCCTTGGGCTTATATGGGCCTATGTTCCTGATGTACAGCGTATATGACGGGGCAGAGGCCAAGGACGGCATAATTGCCGCCGCGGACAGCTATCTGGAAAAAGCCGGAAACAGGCTGAGGGAGGAAAAGAACATATGAAGCTCACCCTTATACCTGCACAGTACCTGGAGCAAAGCATCCAATACCCTGAGCTTTCCCTCTGCCGGATAGTTTCCCAGGAAAAGGGCTTGTACCGCATCATAAGCGCCGAAGGGGATCAGCTGGCGTCGGTATCCGGTAAATTCCAGCATGAAGCAGCCTCCCCTTCGGATTACCCCGTTGTGGGCGACTATGTGATGGCAGCCCTAAACGGCGGAGCGGCCGTTATAAACCGTGTGCTGCCCCGTAAAAGCCTATTTCTCCGTAAATCGGCAGGCACAGCCAGGATGGAGCAGGCCGTTGCCGCTAATATTGACACCGTATTCATCTGCATGTCGCTGAACAGCGACTTTAACCTGCGCCGCCTGGAACGCTACTTATCCGTTGCGTAGGAAAGCGGTTCCCTGCCCGTAGTGGTGCTTACCAAGGCCGACCTTTGCGATAATCCCGCAGTAAAGGCCGCCCAGGCCGCCAGCATCGCTATCGGGGCAGATGTACTTGTCACTTCTTCCATGGCGCTGGACGGCTATAACCAGATACTGCCTTATATCTCCCAAGGAAAGACAGTTGCCTTCGTAGGTTCCTCCGGCGTAGGCAAGTCCACCCTCATCAACCGGCTGCTGGGCGAGGACAGGCAGGATACCGGCGGCCTCAGGAACGACGACAGGGGCCGCCACACCACCACCCACAGGGAGCTGCTGATGCTTCCCAACGGCGCAGCGGTGATAGACACTCCCGGCATGCGGGAGCTTGGCATATGGGACGCCTCCATTGGCCTCAGCACAGCCTTCAGCGATATAGAGGAGCTGGCCGCCCGATGCCGTTTCGGCGACTGCACCCATAAAAACGAGCCCGGCTGCGCAGTGCGTTCCGCGCTGCAAAGGGGCGAGCTATCAGAGGAGCGCTTTTTGTCTTATGAAAAGCTGGCGTTAGAAAACGCCTATGCAGCCGGCCCCACAGGCAGCCGCGCCGCAAAGGAGCGTAAATTCAAGAGCATAGCAAAATTCAACAAAACTAACCCAAAGAGATAAGGATATAGATATGAGTATAATAATACGCAACGAGACCCGGCCGACTACCGCGCCGTAGAAAACCTTACACGCGAATCCTTCTGGAACGTATACCGCCCCGGCTGCACAGAGCATTATGTTCTGCACTGCTATCGCAGCGCGCCGGACTTTGTGCCTGAGCTGGATTTTGTGATGGAAAAGGACGGTGAGCTGATAGGCCACGTCATGTACTCCCGTTCCGAGATAACGACCTCCGGCGGCAAGGCCATACCCATAATGACCTTCGGCCCCATCAGCATCGCCCCCGGGTACAAGCGGCAGGGCTACGGCAAGCGGCTTCTGGACTACTCAATGGAAAAGGCACGCGATATGGGTGCAAAGGCGCTGGCCATCACAGGCAACATAGACTTCTACGGCAAGTCCGGCTTTGTTCCAGCAAAAACCAAGGGCGTGCACTATGCCGACGACACGGAGGCGGACTATTTTCTCATCAAGGAGCTGACGCCCGGTTTTCTGGACGGCATCTCCGGCACCTACAAAGACCCGGAGGGCTATTTTGTCTGTGAAAAAGATCCGGATGGCTTTGAACAGTTTGAAGCGACCTTCCCGAAGAAGGAAAAGCTGAAGCTGCCGGGACAGCTGTTTTAAACGGGAAAAAAACAATGGCGTCAAGTAAAGAGTATCTTCATTTCATTTTAGAACAGCTATCCGATTTGGACGATATTTCTTACCGCCCCATGATGGGGGAATTTATCCTCTATTATCACGGTAAAATCGTCGGCGGGATCTATGATGATCGGTTGCTTGTAAAGAAAACAAAATCCGCTCTGGAACTTATGCCTGCGGCAATTTGTGAGCTCCCGTATGAGGGAGCGAAGGAAATGCTGCTGGTGGATGAGGTTGACAGCAAAGAGTTTCTTGCAAAGCTGTTTTTATCAATGTACGATGAATTGCCCACCAAAACGAAAGAACAACGGAATTGGAGGAATAACAGATGAACTATATTCGGATCACAAAAGAAAACATTGACAAGGAACATATCTGCTGCGCCATGTCTGGCAAGCAGAGCGTCGCAAAAAAGGAATGGCTGCGGCAGCGCTTTGATGACGGACTTGTTTTCTATCGCAGTGAGGAGCGCGG
>OIEN01000570.1_pt1 | contig 21658 bp, 23 predicted proteins | sample 1581741 | NCBI WGS metagenome assembly OIEN01 (sample SAMN01760944, study PRJEB22395) | human gut metagenome | reverse complement strand
TCATAACCGGTGGGTCCAAGGTTCGAATCCTTGAGGGAGCACCAATTTTTTGTATATATGGGTAGGTGGCCGAGTGGCTAAAGGCGGCAGACTGTAGGCTTTGATTTTTAAAGTCAAAAATTGCAGCCTATGCAAGCAATTGCATAGTGAAAACTAGGCTAATTCGGGGAAGTCTTAACAGAAGACAAGCTGATGATAATCCCGAGCTAGAGAAGAAATTCTCGAGTGTAGAGACTTTATACCTGGTATCTAATTTAGATAAAGAGAAAGTCCAGACTACAAACATTTTAAATGGTAGTGAAAACTATAGTAGTAAGAAATCTGTTCTCATACGAGTACGATGGTTCGAATCCATCCCTGCCCACCAAATAATCTCATAGTGAAAACTATGAGATTATTTTTTTGATTTGTAAAAATACTAAATAAATATTGACAAAATGTAAAAAAGACAATATAATACAAACATAAATTTATGTGGAGGTAAATAATGAATTTTACAACTAATAAAGAAAAAGGAAATACTAGCCTAGGAATAGCAATTGCATATTATGCTTCTAATGGATATACAGTATCAATACCATTAAACGATACACAAGATTATGATTTGTTAGTTGATAAAAATAATTTTATAAAAAGAATACAGGTAAAATCAACTGGCTGTAAAACTAAATATGGGAATTATCAAGTGGCATTAAAAAGCTGTGGAGGAACAAAAGGTAGTACATATAAAACAGTAATAGAAACTAAAATAGATGAATTATTTATACTAACAGAAAATTTAAGAATATATATTTTACCAGTAAAAGAAATACAGAATAAATCTACACTAAATATCTGTGATAAATATGAGATGTATAGGGTAAAATAAAAAATCAACTAATTAAAAAATTAGTTGATTTTTAATATACTTTTGGCTCGTTTTACATCCTCATCTGTTGCAACTCTTACATTTTCCAAAGGGTAATGTAAGCCTAATTTTTCCCACTTGGTTTTGCCAAGGTCATGGTAAGGCAAGATTTCTACTTTTTGGACAGTTTTTAGTGAATTGATAAAATCTCTTAAAGCTATTAAATCTTCCTCATCGTCTGTTAATCCAGGGACTAATACTTGCCTTATCCAAATGGCGATATTATTATCACTTAAATATTTCGCAAAGTCTAACTCAAGTTTATTTGGAACGCCAACTAAATCTTTACATTTTTCTGAGTTGATATGCTTAATATCTAATAAAACCAAATCTGTTAAACTAAGTAATTTTTTCATATCATCATTTATAAAAAACATTCCGAGAAGTATCAATTGCAGTATGGTAACCTAATTTTTTTAATTCTTCAAAAAGAGAAATTAAAAATTTAATTTGTAAAAGAGGTTCTCCACCTGAAATTGTTACCCCACCATTTGAAAGTTTAATATATTTTTCATATCTATTTATTTCTTCTACTAGTTCTGAAACTGTGACTAAATTGTTAGTATCTGTAGACCAAGTATCACGATTTTGGCAATATTTACATTGTAAATGACAGCCTTGCATAAAAACAACAAATCTAATACCAGGACCGGTCTACAGTACCAAAAGTTTCAACTGAATGAATATTTCCTTTTAAATCTTCCATAAAAATCTCCGTTTAAATTCTTTCATGAATGGTTCTATGAACTACATCTAATTGTTGTTCTCTAGTTAATTTTACGAAGTTAACTGCATAACCTGAAACTCTTATAGTAAGTTGAGGATATTTTTCTGGATGATCCATTGCATCTAGTAAAAGACTCTTGTCAAAGACATTTACATTAATATGATGACTGTCTTGAACAAAATATCCATCTAATAAAGAAATTAGGTTATTAACTCGTGATTCTTCATCTTTACCCAATGTACCAGGAGTAATAGAGAATGTATAAGAAATTCCGTCTTCTGAATGAGAATATGGAAGTTTTGCTATAGTGTTTAAAACAGCTAAAGCTCCATGAGAATCTCTACCGTGTAATGGATTTGCACCAGGACCAAAAGGTGCACCAGCACGTCTTCCATCAGGTGTGTTACCAGTATTTTTACCATAAACAACATTTGATGTAATTGTTAAAATTGAAAGGGTAGGAACAGAGTGTCTATAAGTTCTGTGTTTTTGTAATTTTCCCATAAACAATTTAACAATATCAACAGCTATCTGGTCAACTCTATCATCATCATTTCCGTATTTTGGATAATCTCCTTCAATTTCATAATCAATAGCTAAACCAGTTTCATCTCTAATTACTTTTACTTTAGAGTATTTAATTGCTGAAAGTGAATCTGCAACAACAGATAAACCTGCAATACCACAAGCCATTGTTCTAAATACATCTGAATCATGAAGTGCCATTTCTATAGCTTCATAAGCATATTTGTCATGCATGTAATGAATAATATTTAATGCATTTATATATGTTTTTGCAGTCCATTCAAGAAGTGTGTCAAATTTTTTCATAACTTCATCATAATCTAAATATTCAGAAGTAATTGGTTCAAAACGAGTTGTTACTTGTTTACCAGACATTTCATCTCTACCACCGTTTATTGCATAAAGTAATGCTTTTGCTAAATTGCATCTAGCACCGAAAAATTGCATTTGTTTTCCAGTTCTCATTGCAGAAACACAACAAGCGATAGAGTAGTCATCACCCCAGTAAGTTCTCATTAAATCGTCATTTTCATATTGGATTGAACTTGTTTCAATAGAAAGTTTTGTAGTATATTCTTTAAATCCTCTTGGTAAATTAGCAGACCAAAGTACAGTTAAATTTGGCTCTGGAGCAGAACCTAAAGTCTCTAAAGTATGAAGAATTCTAAAAGAATTTTTAGTAACTAAAGTTCTTCCATCTAAGCCCATACCACCAATACTTTCAGTTACCCAAACAGGGTCACCACTAAATAATTCATTATATTCAGGTGTTCTTAAAAATCTTATCAATCTTAATTTCATAACAAAATGATCCATTAATTCTTGTAATTCTTGTTCAGTTATAAGACCAGCTTTTAAATCTCTTTCAAAATAAATATCTAAGAAAGTAGAAGTTCTACCAATACTCATAGCAGCACCATTTTGGTCTTTAGTTGCACCTAAATATCCAAAATATAACCATTGAACAGCTTCTTTTGAATTCTGTGCAGGTCTAGATATATCAAAACCATACATAGAAGCCATTTCTTTTAGTTCATTTAAAGCTTTAATTTGATCAAAAATTTCTTCACGTTTTTGAATTTCTTCCTCTAAAATATTTGGAGTTTCTAAAATAGTTAGATCTTTTTTCTTAAATTCTATTAAAGTATCTACACCATAAAGAGCAACTCTTCTATAGTCACCAATAATTCTTCCTCTACCATAGCCATCAGGTAAACCTGTTATTAAATGTGAACTTCTAGCAGCTCTTATGTCTGGAGTGTAAGCAGAAAAAACACCATCATTATGTGATTTCCTGTAATTATGATAGATATTTTCTATTTCTTCAGAAACTTTTACATTCTGAGCTTCACAAGATTTTTCTACTATACGAATTCCTCCGTTAGGCATAATAGCTCTTTTTAAAGGTTTATCTGTTTGAAGCCCAACAATTTGCTCTAAATCTTTATCAATATAGCCAGGATTATGACTTGTTATTGTAGAAATAGTATTAGCATCTACCTCTAAAACACCACCATTTTTCCTTTCTTGTTCATATAAATCTAAAACTTTATTCCAAAGTTCTTTAGTTCTATCAGTTGCATCTGATAAAAAAGTTGCATCTCCTGTATATGGAGTATAATTTTTTTGAATAAAATCTCTTACATTTATTTCAAAACACCATTCACCAGGATTAAAAGAATTCCATCCTTCAAATTTCATATAAAAACCTCCTAATATAATATTATCGGTTAGATATTACAATAAAATGCAAATAATTTCAAGAAATTTTGAAAAATATATACAAATTTTATATTTAAATATGATATACTATAACAAAATAAAGAAGGAGTAAGAAAATGAAGTTAAATACGAAAAAATTCATAAGAAATATAATAATTTGTTTAATAGCATTTATAATAGTGGCATTTATTCTAAATTATGCACCAGGCTTTAAAAGGGATAAATACGAAGGCATAACTAATTTAGTAATAAATGATGAAGATGTTACAGAAAATTTGAAACGGTGGCGTTTATATAGGAGAAGAGGGAGGAATTTATTTATCAAAGAATGATATAGCTACACTTTTGGATAAAAACATTTTTTATGATGAAGAAACATCGACCATAGTAACAACATCAAATACAAAAACTGCAAGCTTTTGTGTTGCAGAAAATCAGATGGTAATAAATGGTGTAAAACAAGATTTAAATTCTAAAGTATTATTAAAAGATGGAGTTATTTATATTCCAATTTCAGATTTGGAATTAGTATACAATATATCTGTACAATATATAGAAAGCACCGACATAGTGGTAATTGAAAAACTAAATCAAGGGCTAATAAAAGCAGAAGTAGAGGAAGCTTCTAAATTAAAATACAAACCAAGGTTGATTTCAAAAGGGGTAGGAACGGTAGAACAAGGAGAAACAGTAAGCTGTTACTACACAACAAGTAAAGGTTGGAGATTAATTAGAAAAGAAGATGGAATACTCCGGATATGTAAAAGCAAATATACTTTCTGACGGATACATACTAAGGCAGGATTTTGATGACACAATAGAGACAAAAGAAATTACTTTAAGCCTAAAAGATGGAAGCAGTTTTACTTTATATAATGATAAACAAGAAGCTACAAAAATTATAATGAAAACATTATTTAGTTTTGAAGAAAATGGAGCAATTGGGATAAAACAAGAGGATTTTGAAACTGGTGATGATGCAGTATGGGCAACAATTTCAAATAAGGGATTAGAGAAATATACAAATGAGTTAATAAAAAATTATAAAACGAGAACTGAATTAATAGATAAAATAGTTAATTTTGTATCTAAATATAGAGTAAGGGGAATTAATATAGACTTCCAAAAAGTAGATGACACCAATAGTTTTGACAGATTTATAATAGAACTTACACCAAGATTAAGAGAATTGGGGATTACAACAAATGTTATTTTAAATAACAGCTTTGAAGAAAAAAATCTTGTAGGAGTAGTAGATTATTTAATAAGTGAAAAAGGGGAATAAACATGAATAAACTAAAGATTGGATTAATAATATTAGGTATTTTAATAATAGGAATTATAATAATGTATGTATCAATGTTTACAAAGGTAAGTTCAAGTGATGAAGAAATAGGTATTGAAATACCACTTGGAACAGGTACAAATGAAATTGCAGATATTTTAAAAGAAAACAACATTATTAGAAGTAAATTAGGCTTTAAAATTTATGTTAAAGTAAATAATATAGGTAATTTTAAAGCAGGAGAATATAATTTAAAACAAAATATGTCTTTAAAAGAAATAACTCAAAGCTTACAAAGTGGTATAGTGTATGACCAAAATAATATAAATTTTACATATCTAGAAGGGAAAAATATAAGATGGCTTGCAAAAAAAATTGCTGAAACAACAAATAATCCTGAAAGTGAAGTTTATGAACTTTTATCAAGAGAGAACTATATTGATTCTTTAATAGAGAAGTATTGGTTTATAACAGATGAAATAAAAAATGAGGATATATATTATCCTTTAGAAGGATACTTATTTCCAGATACTTATGCTTTAAAAAATAAAAATGCAAGTGTAGAAGAGATATTTGAAAAAATGCTAGATAAAATGGAAGAAGTGCTAGAAGAATACAAAAAAGAAATACAAAATAGTGAATATAGTGCACATGAAATATTAACAATAGCTTCAATTATAGAAATGGAATCTGTACATACAGAAGATAGAAAAGATGTATCAAGTGTAATTTACAATAGACTAGATAGGAATATGGCAATACAGAGTGATGTAACAACATATTATGCATTTAAAATAGATATGGGAGAAAGAGATTTATATCAAAGGGAATTAGACACATACAATCCATATAATACAAGAGGGCCTAGAATGCAAGGAAAATTACCAGTTGGACCAATATCATCAGTAAGTAAATCAAGTATTGAAGCGGCCATAAATCCAAATAAAACAGATTACTTATTCTTTGTAGCAGATAAAAACGGAAAAGTATATTTTTCAAAAACAAGTTCAGAACATGGCCAAATAATTTCAGAATTAAGAACAAAAGGGTTATGGTTTGAATATTAAAATAAATTATAAAATAGTTTTTCTGTTTAGCTATTGCTTAAACTGCAAGCCGGTCACATGTAAATACATGTGACCGGCTGTATTGTTATTAAAATAAAAAAAGAAAGAATAAGAAATTCTTATTCTTTCTTGGTGCAGATGGCCGGAATCGAACCGGCACGGTTTATTCAACCGCAGGATTTTAAGTCCTGTGCGTCTACCAGTTCCGCCACATCTGCATATTTAATGAACTGGCTATATTCTTACGACATTTGCAATTATACTACTAATTTTAGGTGTCTGTCAATGTTTTTTTGAAAATTTCTTTAAATAGTTGTTCAATTTATTAAATATAATTTAAAGCCCAACATTTTTTTCCTAAAAAGAGGGCCTTTTTTATTTGAATTTTGAAATTTTATATTGCATTTTTTTATAAATGTAATATACTTTAATAAATTGATTTATAAAATTAATTAGGAGGTTTAATTATGGGAATTAAATCATGGATAATAAATAAATTAGAAAAAGATGTAGAGTCATCAGCAGGACATATAGAATTAGAAGATTTGACAGAAGAAGAGAGAGAAGAAATGTTCAAACAATTTGGAGAAGGAGATATTAATTTAACAGAATTTTTAAGACAGTCTTACAAGAGTGGACTTCCAAGCATTTTCTGTTGTTCCGGACATGGAGTTCAAAGTGCATATGTTACTTTGAAAATAACAGATGAGAATATAAATATTGCAAGGAAAATTGGTAAAATTCTATCTAAACAAGGAGTATCAACTAATTTTACAGATGACCACATAAGAGGAAAATATGTTGCCTATAGAAGCATGAAAACTAATTCAACAGAGTGGTTAAATACAGCAACACAAATTTTAACAAATCCAGAACTATTTGAAGATGTTGAACCAGACATTTACTACCATGAAGAAATGTATTCATCAAGAAAACCTTTTGCATTTGATTTGAAAAAAAGACTACTTTCATATTTAAGAGGAACAAAACAAATTCCAGAAACTACAACAGTAAGTCCGATGCAGAAAAGTGAAAAAAAATCATGGGAACTTTCAGATAAAGAAAAAGCTTTAATAAAGGAATCACCTAGAATTACTAATATAGATAAAAATAATAAAAACCTATATGAAGAAAGTATGGACCATAAGGAGCAGGAAAGTAGATAGTACTAGAAAAAAACTTGAAAAAATCAATAAAAAGTGATAAAGTGTTCTAGTCAAAATTTTTTAATCCTGTTTTGCAGGCTGATATATAGGCAGTTATTATAAAATTATTATTTTAAGGAAATAAAATAAGGATAGCATATATAAACAGACAACCATAAATTCATCTATAATTTTAGGAGGAATAAACTAAAATGAAGAAATTTCTTAGAATTTATCGGTATATTGTAGGAGGCGAATGTGGATTTGCAGGAGAAGGAAATGAACAATGGTATTATTTCTTGTCTCTTGTAATTAACTTAATGCTTATTTGGTGGTTGGCACCAGAAATAGGTTTGGTATTCACTATACTTGCGGTAATCCACTACGTAACGGTGTCCATTTATGGGTATTTTGACTTATATTGTAGTATAGGTCTTGCATATGCTTATTTGGGAATGAATTTGGTCCTGTTAGCAGTTGCAATTTTTACAAACCTAAAATGGGCTGCCATTACTACAGCCATTACTACAATAGCATTTTTTTCGGCTCCAGACTGTACAGCAAATAACATTTTTTTACGGAAAAGTTATAGCAAATTTGCTTTGGTGTTTAATACAATAATTTTGGCCGCATTTGTTATAATTGTTGTTCTTCTCCCTGCGAGATTCTGGCTTAAAACTTTGCTAATTGTTAGTGTATTATTTCTTCATCCTATAATTGACATTCTTGAAGAGGATTGTATTACTATTTCAGAAGTTACATATGGTGTTTTTGATACAATAAAATCCTCTACAAAGAAACCAGGAAAACATTAATGTTTTTTTAAAGTCTGTTTTATTGCTATCTTTATGATAGGTAGAGAATTTAATTCTCTACCTATTTCTATAATAAAGTTAAAAAAAATAAATTGTTATTGTATTTTAATTTTAAAAGGACATAATTACTAGAGTAAGTTTAATAAAAGGTATAAAAATTACAAATAAAATCTCATTTTGTTATAAGGAAAAAACATGGAGTTACCAAAAGTGAGGTAGTAAAGGAGGCATAAAATGAAAAGATGTAAGTGGTGCAACTTAAAAAATGAACTATATGTAAAATATCATGATGAAGAATGGTGCAAACCAAATTTTGATGATAAATATTTATATGAAATGTTGATATTAGAGCCATTTCAAGCGGGTTTATCATGGGAATGTGTACTAAATAAAAGAGAGAGTTTCAGAAAGGCTTTTGACAAATTTGATATAGACAAAATATGCCAATATGACAGTGATAATATACAAGAACTGTTAGGAAATAAAGAGATTATAAGAAATAAATTGAAAATAAATGCGACAATAAATAATAGCAAAATATTTAAAGAAATACAAAAGGAATATGGAAGTTTTTATAATTATTTAAAAACTTTTACAAATGGAAAAACTATTTATGAAACAGATAAAACAACGAATTCATTATCTGATAATCTGTCAAAAGATTTACAAAAAAGAGGAATGAAGTTTGTAGGAAGCACAATTATTTATTCTTATTTACAAGCAATAGGGGTTATATATTCACATGACAATGAATGTTTTTTATATAAAGAAAACAATAAATAATATGTACAAAAAGCAACATCAAGTGATACAATATAGCTACATAAAAAGATTATAGGAGGAAAATTATGAGAAAAGATTTAGGAAATAAAATGAATTTTTTACCACTTCCAGTTTTAATGATTGGAACTTATGACAAGGACGGAAAGGCTAATGTAATGAATGCAGCATGGGGAGGAATACATGATTACGGAAAAATCTATATTTCTCTATCAAAACATAAAACAACAGAAAATTTAGAACTAAAAAAGGCATTCACAGTAGGTTTTGCAACAAAGAAAACAGAAAAAATATCAGACTATTTTGGAGTTGTATCAGGAAATAAAGAAGACAAAATTGCAAAAACAGGAGTACATGTTACAAAATCAAAGTTTGTAGATGCTCCAATTATTGAAGAATATCCATTAACATTAGAATGTGTAGTTGACTCATTCGAAGATGGGGAATTAATAGGAAAAGTTGTAAATTGTTCAGTTGATGAAGCATATTTAGATGAAAACGGCAATATTGATGTTGATAAAATGGAAATAATTACATTTGATATGACTAGCAACACATACAGAGTCTTAGGAGATGTTGTTGGAGAAGCATTTAAAGATGGACTGAAATTATAATAACAATGTAATAAAAATATGAAGTATATGAGATTAGTAAAATAGTAATTTGAAAGTGTGATTTAATATGAAATATATAGCTCTACTAAGAGGAATAAATATAAGTGGCAAAAATAAAATTTCAATGGCTGAATTAAAGAAAGAATTTGAAGACAACAATTACAAAAACGTCATAACTTATCTTAATAGTGGTAATGTCATTTTTGAATGTAACATAAACAATAAAGAAACTATAAGGGAAGACATTTATAAAATGATAAAAAATAAGTTTAATCTTGATATACCGATTTTTATTATAAGCGCATTAGAACTTGAAGAGATACTAAATAACAAGCCTAAATGGTGGGGAACAGATAATAAGGATATATATGACAATTTAATTTTTATAATTCCTCCTACCAACTATGAAGAGGTTTATAATGCTGTTGGAAATCCAAAAGAAGATATTGAAAAAATAAAGGAATACAATAATTCTATATTTTGGTCATATGACTTAAAGAATTATAGGAAATCAAATTGGTGGAGTAAAACAGCAAGTACATATATAAAAGACAAAATTACAATAAGAACAGCCAATACCATGAAAAAAATATTAGAAATATGTATGAATAGGAATTTATCTGCCTAATAAAAATATAAATTAATTGTAGAGGAGCAAAGTGTGCTCCATTACAATAATAGCAATTTACCAATTTGAATTAAAGAATAAAAATTTTTTAAAAAAAGTATTACACAAAAGCAAAATTTGTGCTATAATACATGCATATCGTGTAGCGAAAGCGTAAGTCCAGAAAAAGGACTTACGTTATTTTTTTGCTTAAAAAATAGAAGGAGTGTATAGAATGGAAAAAACAAAAAAAACAAAATGGCAGAAGTACTAACTGCTACAATATCTATATTTATATTGAAAAATGCATATAAAGAGAAAATTATAATTATAGATGAAAATAAAACTAAAGAACTAAAAGATACAAAATTAATTATATCAATTTCAAGACAACATGGAACTGGTGGTAAAGAAATTGCAAGAAGCGTGGCAGAAAAACTGAGAATAAAATTTTATGATAAAGAAGAAATCAAAGAATTTGCAGTTGAAAATTCTTTAATTGAAAATAAATATAGCAATGATGATTTGTATAATTTTTATTTATCTTTAGATGCTGAAAGAGATTATATATTAAAACAGGCAGAAACAATCAGAATGATATCATCAAAGAGTGATTGCGTAATTGTTGGCAGAAGTTCAGATTATTTCTTAAAGGATAATCCAAATTTAATAAAAATATTCCTATATGCGCCAATCGAATATAGAATAAATAAAGTAAAAGAAATGTACAAAGATACATATAATGAAGCAAAAAAACATATAAATGAATCAGATAAATCAAGGGCTACTTATTATGAAGTTATAGCTAATAGAAAATGGGGAGATAAAGCAAACTACGATATATGTCTTGATTGCTCAATCGGAAATGAGAAAATAGTAAATATTATATGCGAGTATGTAAAAGAAAAAATTAAATAAAAAAGTAAATAGTTGTAGTTCCAAAAATTGGAGTGCAACTATTTATTTTTATATCATAGCATGTATATGTAAGAAATCGTCGTAATTTTAGCCTTGATATTACATTGAATTTATGATACAATTATTTCCTAAACAACTTGCTTAAGGCAAGAAATTAGGAGGGACCTACAATGGAAAAACGGCGGATTATTAAGGAAAAGTCTATCTACAGTCGGAAGGTAAGCCACCGTAACCAGGTACTGGACGAAATCCAGCTCAAATGGATTCTGTTTATGATGAGAAAAGAGGAGACCTTCTTTTGCAAGAATGTAAGACCTAATGTAAGAGTCTTACTGGAAAAGCACGGAAAGACGGTTGAAGACTCTCAAGCACCCTGGTGGAAAATTACTCATAACAAGTAGGAACCAAAAGCCCCTGGTTATACTGGGGGCTAATCTTTAAAAATATAGTAATAATTGAAAAATTATAAAAGGAGAGAAAAAAGTGTTAATATTAATTATAGTTGCGATATTATTAATTACTATACTGATAACATACAATAGCTTAGTAAAGGCGAGAAATAAAGTAAAACAAGCAGAATCAGGTATAGATGTATACTTAAATCAAAGGTTTGAACTAATTCCCAATTTAGTGGAATGTGTAAAAGCATATTCAAAACATGAACAAAGCATATTTACAGAAATTACAAATTTAAGGTCAGAATATATGAAACAAACAAGTAACCTCAAAAGTGCTGAAAATTTAAATAACAAAATGAACCAACTTATAGCAGTGGCAGAAAATTATCCAGAATTAAAATCAAGTGAACAATATTTAAACTTACAAAGAAGCCTAACTAAATTAGAAAGTCAATTACAAGCAGCAAGAAGGATATACAATAATGAAGTTACAGCTTATAATAATAAAATTGCCGTAGTACCATCTAATGTAATTGCAAGCTTGTTTAAGTTTAAAAAGGCAAAATTATTTGAAATAGAAGAATATAAAAGAGAAAATATTAATATAAATTTAGAGGATTAGTTTTATGAAAATGCTTGATGAGATTTATAAAGAATTACAAAATGCAGACAATAATGAATTAGATACTTTATGGCAAGAGGCAAAAAAACAAAATGAAAAAATGAAAAAAATAGCTATAATAATATGCTTAATAATTGATATGTTTTTTATAATAATGGTTTTAAAAAATGTCACATATTTGGAACCAATAAGCTTTCTATATATAATGATATTTGCTCTAATGATGAATATAATAATTTTTGCAATAATAACAATGTGCGGAAAAAATAGTAAGAAACAAAGACAATTAACTGCAAAATATAAACAAGTAGTAATAAGCAAAATTATGAGTAATTTTTATGATAATTTAAAATACTTACCACAAAATGGAATGCCAGAATATATATATGAACAGCTTCAATATGAATATTATAATCAATATAAATCAGATGATTATTTTGAAGCACAAATAAATAACAAATATAATATCCAGATGGCTGAGGTACTAACACAAGAAGAGAGAACTTACAAAGATTCTGAGGGTGAAACACAAACAGAAACAGTTACAAAATTTCATGGATTATTTGCTAAAATTGTAATAGATAAATCTATTAATAGTGAATTAAAAATAATGAAAGACAGAACAATTTCTAAAAAAGATAGATTAAACATGGATTCAAGTGAATTTGAAAAACATTTTGATGTAAAAGCTTCAAACAAAATTATTGGAATGCAATTATTAACAGCAGATGTTATGGAAGAATTGGTGCAATTTGAAAATAAAGCGAATATGAAATTTGATATTGTTATAAAAGAAAACGAGATATACTTAAGGTTTCATTCTGGAGCAATGTTTGAAGTTGGAAATTTAAAAAAAGGAGTATTAAATAAAGAAGTAATACAAAAATATTTTTATATGTTAAAACTTACATATGATTTATCAAATAAATTAATCAATGTAATAAATGATGCTCAAATATAATTAATATTATAAGCCTCTGGTTATACCAGAGGCTTATTTCTTATTGTATATTTTCTAAGGCTTCAATTCTTTCATCTATACTTGGATGAGTATCTAATAGGCCAGCTTTTCTTTTTTTCTTATCAGGATTGTCTTTAAATGGACTTACAATATACATATGAGCAGTTGCATTATTTGCATATCTTAATTCATTTGGGTCAGAATCTAATTTTTTAAGAGCGGATATTAAGCCTTGCGGATTTCTTGTAATCTCAACAGCTGTTGCATCTGCTAAAAATTCTCTTCTTCTCGAAATGGCCATTTGCATTATTTTACCAAATATTGGACCTAAAATTAAGAAAATTAGTCCAACAAGCATCAATATTCCAGAACCCTTATTATCGTTATCATTATCTCTTCGTCTACCATAAAAACAAATTCTAGTAAACATATCAGAAAGCATTACAACAAATCCAACCATAACGGTAACCACAGCAGAAAGAAGAATATCATAATTCCTAATGTGACTCATTTCGTGAGCAATAACACCCTCTAACTCATAATAATCTAATTTCTCTAGAAGTCCAGTAGTTACACAGATAATAGCGTTTTGGGGATTACGACCAGTTGCAAAAGCATTTGGTTGAGGGTCATCTACAATATATAACCTTGGTTGACAAGGTAACCCAGAAGAGACCATAAGAGCTTCAAAAATATGTACAAGCTTCTTATCTTCTTCTAAAGTAGCAGGTCTTGCTTTACATGTTCTTAAAATAATTTTATCACTATTATAATATGAAGCAAAACATGAAATTACAGAAAAAAGCAAAGCAATTATAATAGCTAAATAAGAATCTAAATTAAAAGCCATACATATATAATATAAAATTAAAGTAATCATAATAATGAAACCACTAATAATAACAGCGGTTTTTCGTTTATTCTTTTTAATATCATCAAACATAAAAACCTCCATTCGAGTAAAAACTCAAAATAATATTTCTGGTTATAGCATTCAAGGAAGAAGGTTATTCTTCACATGAATTAACTATTAGTTATTATATCATAGTAATTAATAAAATGAAATAATTTGAATTAATAAAAAAATTTCTTGTAATATATAGTCCTTTGTGATAGAATAATAAACGTAAAATTAGAATAGAAGGAAGTTTTATGCTAAAAAATAATATAAAAAATTACAACTTAGAAGAATTACAGGAAATAATAGAAAATCTAGGAGAAAAGAAATATAGAGCAGAGCAAATTTTTAATTGGATATACAAAGAAAATGTTACAAGCTTTGATGATATGGCAAATTTGCCATTAAGCTTGAGGGAAAAATTAAAAGAAAATTATGATTTGCATATATTTAAAATAATAACAAAACAAGAATCAAAAGATGGAACCAAAAAATATCTTTTTGATATCTTAGATGGAAATGCAATAGAATCTGTATTAATGGAATATAAGCATGGTTATACAATTTGTGTATCATCTCAAGTTGGATGTAAAATGGGATGTAAATTTTGCGCATCAACAGGAGTAAAATTTGCAAGAAGCTTAGAAGCTGGGGAAATTGTGGAACAACTACAAGCAGTAGAAAGAGATACTGGAGTTAAAATATCAAATGTAGTGTTTATGGGAATAGGAGAACCTCTAGACAATTTTGAAAATGTTCTAAAAGCCATTTCATTAATAAATAATCAAAAAGGAATTAATATTGGAGCAAGGCATATAAGCATATCAACAAGTGGAATTGTTCCAAAAATCTATGAATTGGCAGATAAAGACTTACAATGCACATTATCAATTTCACTCCATAGTGCATCAAATGAAAAAAGAAGTGCAATGATGCCAATAAATAATGCTTACAATATAGAAGAATTAATGAAGGCATGTAGATATTATATTGAAAAGACTAATAGAAGAATATCTTTTGAATATGCTTTGGCAAAAGAAAATAACGATAATTTAGATGATGCGAAGGAATTAGTAAAACTACTAAGAGGAATGCTTTGCCACGTAAATTTAATACCAATAAATAAAATAGAAAATGGAAAATTTAACAAAAGCACTAATGAAAACATAATGAAGTTTAGAGACTACTTAAATAGCCATGGAATAGTTGCAACAATTAGAAGAGAATTAGGCTCAGATATAGATGCAGCATGTGGGCAACTACGAAAAAAAGAGGTGAAGAAATGTTAACTTTTGCAAGAACAGATATTGGAAGAGAAAGAAAAAATAATCAAGACTATTATTACATAAGTGATGATGGATGTTTAAATATATTGGCAGATGGAATGGGGGGCTATGCTGGCGGAGAAGTAGCTAGTAAACTGGCAACAATTTCAGCCAAGGATTATATTACAGAGCATTTTGATAAAAATTTAGACTACGAAAAAGAACAGATATTGGATATAATAAAAAATGCTATGGAGTATGCTAATACAAAAGTACATGAAAAGGCTCAAGAAAAACCAGAATTAGAGCAAATGGGAACAACTTTAGAAATATGCTTAATTTACAAAGAAAAAATGTTTATTGGGCATGTAGGAGATAGTAGTGTATATAGAATAAGACAGGGAATTATTAGAAAACTAACAAAAGATGATAGCTATGTACAAAAACTAGTAGAAGATGGAACAATAACAAAAGAGGAAGCAAAAAATCATCCAAAGAAAAACATGTTAGTTAAGGCTTTAGGATGTGAAACAGATTTAGAAGTAAATGTATTTTATAAAAAATTCTTAGAGAATGATGTGATTTTAATTTGTTCAGATGGACTTACAAATATGGTATCTGAAGAACAAATATATAATATAATAAATAATGACATAAACCAAGCAGCAGAAAACTTAGTAAAAGAGGCAAACCTTAATGGTGGATTGGATAATATAACTTTTATAATAATAAAAAATTAGATTTTGGAGGTTGAAATATGGATTTACAAGGTAAAATTCTTGGAAATAGATATGAAATAATAGAAAAAATTGGAACAGGTGGAATGGCAACAGTATATAGAGCAAAATGTCATGTATTAAAAAGAGAAGTAGCTGTGAAAATACTAAGAGATGAATTTACAACTGATAATGAATTTATAAAAAGATTTAATGCTGAAGCTCAATCTGCTGCAAGTTTAACACATCCTAATATAGTATCTGTATATGATGTAGGACATGAAGGAAATCTATATTATATAGTAATGGAACTTGTAAAAGGAAAAACACTAAAAGAAATAATAGTAGAAGATGGAGCACTAGCTTGGAAATGGGCAGTAGACTTAGCTATTCAAATCGCAAGAGGACTAGAAAAAGCTCATAGAAATAATATAGTTCATAGAGATATAAAACCACATAATATTATAATTACAGAAGAAGGAGTTGCAAAAGTTACAGACTTTGGAATTGCAAAAGCTGTATCAAATGCAACAATTACAGCATTTGGAGCAACAACAGGTTCTGTACATTATTTCTCACCAGAACAAGCAAAAGGTGGACATACAGATGCAAAGTCTGACCTATATTCATTAGGAGTTGTAATGTATGAGATGGTAACAGGAAGAGTACCTTTTGATGCAGATACACCAGTTTCAGTAGCATTAAAACATATTCAAGAAGAACCAGTAGAACCAATAGTTTTAAATAGCCAAATACCACTAAGTTTAAATAAAATAATATTAAAAGCAATGCAAAAAGAACCAAGCATGAGATATCAAACTGCAACAGAAATGATAAGGGATTTGGAAATGTGCCTAAAAGATGAAACAGGCTCATTTGTAAGACCTATCCCTGAAGTAGATGAATTTGCAACAAAAAGAATTTCTTTAAATTATAATGAAGAAGAAAAACATGCTAAAAATAAAAAAGAAGGAAAATTTGCTAAAATAAAAAAACATTTTGAAGACCATCCAGTACAAAGATGGATTGCAATAATTACATCTTGTATATTAGTATTTGCACTTGCAATGAGTATAACATTTTTTGCATTAAATATGGGAAAGGCAAAAGATGTGGCACTTCCAAAATTTGAAGGTATGACATTAGATGAGGCTAAGATTGCAGCAAATGAAGCAAAATTAAAATTAGAAATAGAAGAGGCCTTTCATGTTGAAATAGAAGAAGGAAAAATCATAAGCCAAGACCCAGTTTACCAAGAAAATTATAAGGTAAAAGAAGGGGCAACAGTAAAGATAGTTGTAAGCAAGGGGCAAGAATTAGTAAAAGTAACAAAAGTAGTTGGCAAAAAAAGAGATGAAGCAATAAAAGAACTAAAAGACTTAGGATTAGTTCCAGAAGTTGAAGAAGTAAATAGTGATGAAATAGAAAAAGATTATGTAGTAGAACAAGAAGTTGCAGAAGGAGAAGAAATACTTAAGGGAAGTGCTATAAAAATAAAAGTAAGTATGGGAATAGAGCAAGTAGAAGTACCAAATCTTACAGGAATGACAGAAGAAGATGCAAAACAAGCATTAACAAATGCTAAACTAAAATGGAAAAGCACAAGCACAGTAACAGATTCAAGCAAAGGTGCAGGAGTAGTATCTCAAACAGTATCACCAAAAAGTATGGTAGATAAAGGAACAGAGGTTTCAATAACAATAAACACATATAGTGAATTAAAAACAGGAACAATAACTATAAATGTAGCCTCAATAGTAGGTTATAAACCAGAAACAGAAGAAAATGCAGAAGGAGAAAAAGTAACAAAAGCACCAGGAACAGTAGAATTAAAAGTAACAGTAGATGGTGAACAAATAGAATCTAAAAAAGTAAGCAAAGATACTACAGACCTAAAAGTTACAACAACAGGAAGAGGAACAGTAGTTGTAAAAGTAATAATAGACGGAAGCACAAAAAGAACAAAAGAATTTAACCTAAATACACAAACAGAAATAACAATAGATTAAAAGTTGTAAAATATAGAGAAATAAAATTTATATTATTGAAGTGGGAGGGGTGATATTGGAAACACACTTCTCACTTCAATACGGAAAGAAAGGAAAATATATGAATAAAGTAGATCCAAGAACTTTGCCAGGCTTTATGGAATTAATGCCAGACAAGCAAATTCTATTTAACCAAATGAAAGAAAAAATACAAAAAACATATGAAAAGTATGGATTTTTACCAATAGATACACCAGTAATAGAATCTTCAAAAGTACTACTTGCAAAAGCTGGTGGAGAAACAGAAAAACAAGTATATTCATTTACAAAAGGTGATAGTGAATTAACACTAAGATTTGACTTAACAGTTCCACTTGCAAAATATGTAGCTGAATATCAAGGACAGCTTAGCTTCCCATTTAGAAGATATCAAATTGGAAAAGTATATAGAGGAGAACGTGCACAAAGGGGAAGATACAGGGAATTCTACCAATGTGATATAGACATAATTGGAGATGGAGAACTAAGCATAATAAATGATGCTGAAATCCCAAGCATTATTTATGATGTATTTAATGAATTAGATTTAGGAAAATTTACAATAAGAATTAATAATAGAAAAATATTAAATGGAATATTTGAATACATAGATGCAAAAGAAGTAAGCCAAGACATAATGAGAATTATAGACAAAATAGAAAAAATTGGAGAAGATAAAGTAAAAGAAGAATTAGAAGAACTAAAACTATCAAAGGAAAATGCTGAATTTATATTAAACTTCATAAAAATAAATGGAACAACAGACGAAAAATTAGAAGCATTATCAAAGCTAAGTGTAAAAAATGAAAACTTTGTAAAAGGTTTAGAAGAATTAAAAGAAGTAGTAAAATATATTAGAATATTTGGTGTTCCAGATGACTGTTTTATGATAGACCTAAGTATTGCAAGAGGATTAGATTATTATACAGGAACAGTTTATGAAACATTTTTAGATGAATATAAATCTATAGGAAGCGTATGTTCTGGTGGAAGATATAATGATTTAGCAGGATTTTATACAGACAGGCAACTTCCAGGAGTAGGAATGTCTATAGGACTTACAAGACTATTCTTTGTTTTAGATGATTTAGGACTAATAAAAACAAACAAAAACTCAATATCAGATATATTAATAATATCAATGATAGAGGACTTAGGACCATCAATTGAAGTTGCAAATAAATTAAGAAAAGCAGGAATAAACACAGAAATTTATTTTGATAACAAGAAAATAAAAGCAAAATTTAAACATGCAGACAAATTAAAAATCCCATATGTAATAGCCATTGGGGAAGATGAAATAAACTCAGGAAAATTAACATTAAAAAATATGGAAACAGGAGAACAAGAGCAAAAAACAGTAGAAGAGATAATAAATCTTATAAAAAATAAAATTTAAGGAGAAAAGAAATGAAAATCGGAATCGTAGGACTTCCAAATGTAGGAAAAAGTACAATGTTTAATGCTATTACAAAAGCAGGTGCAGAATGCGCAAACTATCCATTTTGTACAATAGAACCAAATGTAGGAATAGTACCAGTACCAGATGAAAGATTAGATGAATTAACAAAAATGTATAATCCACAAAAAACAACACATGCAGTTATAGAATTCGTTGATATTGCAGGCTTAGTAAAAGGTGCAAGCAAAGGTGAGGGATTGGGAAACAAATTCTTATCACATATAAGAGAAGTAGATGCAATTTGCGAAGTTGTAAGATGCTTTGAAGATTCAAACATAGTTCATGTAGATGGAAATATAAATCCAGTTAGGGATATAGAAACAATTAATTTAGAGTTAATATTTGCAGATCTAGAGACAGTAGAAAAAAGGTTAGACAAAGCAAATAAAATGTTAAAAGCAGATAAAAAATATCAAATAGAAATAAATGCATTAACAAGATTAAAAGAAGCATTGGATAATGGAAAATCTGCAAGAACAGTAGAAATATCAGACGAAGAAAAAGAATACTTAAAAGACTTATTCTTATTAACAAGTAAACCAATTATATATATTGCAAATGTATCTGAAGAACAATTAGCAGATGTAAACAATGATGAAAATGTAAAAAAAGTTATAGAAATTGCAAAACAAGAAAAAACAAAATGCATACCACTTTGTGCAAAAATAGAAGAAGAATTATCAACATTAGATGATACTGACAAAAAAGAAATGTTAGAAGCATTAGGGTTAAAAGAATCTGGTTTAGATAGAGTAGTAAAAGAAAGCTATGATTTGTTAGGATTAATGTCATTTTTAACAGCAGGAGAACCAGAAGTAAGAGCTTGGACAATAAAAAAAGGAACAAAAGCACCACAAGCTGCTGGGAAGATTCACTCTGATATTGAAAGAGGATTCATAAAAGCTGAGATAGTTTCTTATGAAGATTTAGTAAGAGAAGGCTCAATGGTCGCAGCCAAAGAAAAGGGATTAGTTCGTTCAGAAGGAAAAGAATATATTATGCAAGATGGGGATATTGTTTTATTTAAATTTAATGTATAAATATGTAACATAAATGTAATATAAAAATAAAATAAAACTCTTGACTTATTTATTTTTAAAGTATAAAATATTAATAGAAAAACAAAAGAAATGTATTCTTTTATGTATTTTTATATATTTTGCTTGAATTATACTAAAAAAAGTAGTATAATATATAGTGATTGTATAAATAATAATAAAAAGTATGAAAGTAGAGGAGAAATCAATATGAAAAAATCAAATTTAATTCAAATTGTTACAATTTTATTAGTTAGTGCAATGGTAATGTTGTTTTCAACAACTGTAAATGCTGCAAATGATAATAATGATGTTCATGATTTAACAGGAACATTAACAAAAAATAGTACACCAAGTAACACTCCAAGTAATACACCAAGTAACACACCAAGTAACACACCAAGCAACACTCCAAGTAATACACCTAACAATACCCAAAATAATGCAAAGAAGAATTCAAGTGTTTATAATAATACAAACAATAATTTACCAAAAACAGGTATTGAAGATTCAATTCCAGTAGCAGCATTAGTAGTTGTATTTGGAGTATCAGCAGTATATGCTTATAAAAAGATAAAAGAATATAAAAACATTTAGTTAAATAAGATAAATCAAAGACCTTTTATAAGGTCTTTTTTGTGTGCTATATTTGTTTTGATTTAACAATTAATCTATTAGAATTTAGATTATTACATGTAATTAGAGTTAATTCTTTTGAATTATATTCAAATTCAAATACAGGAGATAAATCAGAAGGAACAACCTCATAAGTTTTAAAAATTTTATAAATATATTTTTTATTATCAGTATCATAAAGATATATTTCATCATCTATATTTAGCAAAGACAAATTACTAAAAAACATAGAATTATCATAGTTGTGTCCAGCAATACATATGTTTCCAAATACTTTGGGTGAATCACCATAAAATTTACATGGAGAAACTTTTAATAATTCTTCATCCAAATGAGAAAAAACAGGGTAATATAAATTAATTTTTGGTATTTCAATTGTTCCAAAAAATTCGTTTTGAATATTTTGTGTGTATGAAGATTCGTTACTTTTAGAATTATTAGAGTATAATTTGTAAATACTATAATTACTAGTTATATTTTTTGACATTTGTTCTTTTTTTAATAAAGATATGCTTGAATAACAA
>OIEN01000568.1_pt1 | contig 21752 bp, 23 predicted proteins | sample 1581741 | NCBI WGS metagenome assembly OIEN01 (sample SAMN01760944, study PRJEB22395) | human gut metagenome | reverse complement strand
CTGTTTTTTCGATTCCTCAAGCGTTTTCTTGCCGCTTTCAAGCTGAGGCTTTGCTTCGTCAAGCTGTTTTTTTGCATCGTTCAGCTTGGTTTCGTTTTTCTCTATTTCTGCGTATGCTTCGCTCTTCTTTTTATCAAGCTCCTTCTGCCCGTCGTCAAGCTCCTTCTTTGCGTCGCCTGCTATTTCGTCAAAACGCTCTTCTTCTCTTACATCCGCTATTTTCTGTATCTTCTTTTCAAGAGCGTCACGGGCATCCTCATATTCATCGCTGTAACAGCTGTACTGCTTTAGCTCGTCCGAGTTTATCATAACCTGAGTATATACCTCTGTCTTGAAACAGCTTTCCGGTATGTAACAGATCATATAGACAGAACCGCTTCCTATGGTCGTGTTTCCACGCTCCGCATCAGATATATACATAGGTGATGCGAATTTTCCGACTATAGTAAATTCCTTGACCGACAAAGTTCCGTCTATATCCGTGTCTTCATCGCCACACAGCGTCAGCTTGTCCCCGACTTTATAATGAGCAAGCAGTTTACCGCTGTCGATAACGCACTCGTTTTCTTTTTCGGGAAGTCTGCCGTCAACTATCTGCAAAGAGCTGTACGGATTGTTTTCGCCCGTTTTGTCAAGAGAATATACCCTTGCGACCTTCTTTTCGCCCGAATCCGTGTTGACGTATGCGTCCGTGAAATATCCGGGATAAACATCAACATCCGGAAGCCCTTTTTTCAAAGCGTCTATATCGTTATCGTCAAATCCGTATGTAGATACCAGCCTGATATCAGACAGGGAAGTCCTGTCGTAATAATGATCCGACGATACCTTCATCGCAGGAGCGCTCTGCAGAAGTCCCGCAAAAAATCCTGTGCCGATAGCGATTATACCGAATATCGAAAGAAAACGGCTTTTTGTTTTCTTCATCTCGGCAAACGCATTTTTCAGCATTGCATTTTTCATATCCGTTCCCTTTCCCCGCTTACCACTCTATTTCTTCAACGGGTGTCGGATGCTCGTTTACTACTATTTCGCTCACCTTACTGCTTTTCATGTGTATAACCCTGTCAGCCATAGGGCATATCGCCGTATTATGCGTTACGAGTATTACAGTCATATTTTCACTGCGGCAGGTGTCCTGAAGTAATTTCAGTATCATCTTGCCGGTGTTGTAATCGAGCGCACCCGTAGGTTCGTCGCACAGCAACAGCTTGGGCTTTTTCGCAAGCGCTCTGGCTATAGCCACTCTCTGCTGTTCACCGCCCGAAAGCTGAGCCGGGAAGTTGTTTATTCTGTCGGTAAGTCCGACCTTTTCCAGTATCTCTACAGCAGGGATATAGTCCTCCACCGTCTGAGTAGACAGCTCAATATTCTCCTTTGCCGTAAGGTTCGGGATGAGATTATAGAACTGGAATATAAAACCTATATCGTATCTTCTGTAGTCGATAAGCTCTTTTCTGCTGTAACCGCTTATCTTACTTCCGTCTACATAAAAGCTTCCCGATGTAGCGGTATCCATACCGCCCAGTATATTAAGCACCGTAGTCTTGCCCGAACCGCTCGGTCCTACGATTATTGCAAATTCGCCCTTTTCAATGTCAAAGCTGACCTTATCGTTTGCGTTGATTATTATATCGCCCATACGGTACTGCTTTGTAATATCGCTCAGCGTAACAAAACTCATTGTAATTCCTTGCACCCTTTCGTCCGTTGTTTCCTGAAATCGTTACTCTATTAAATTATACCATTTTTCACGGTACAATTCAACAGCCGTTCTATATTTATTTATTGTGTATTCCGACATTTTTAACTCCCTATAAATTTCAATGCCGTTAAAATAAAAATTATTCTCATTTTACTTGACAAACGCATTTGCTTATGCTACAATATCAATCGGAAAAATCCCTTATCAAGAGCGGTTTACATTTTCTGCATTAAAATGCAGATTGGGAGTCAGGCTCCGTAAACCCAGCAACCGTTTCGCTTGAGCTTTCTTTGCGAAAAATGGTGCTAATTCCTACGGCACGGCAAGGGCTGTGACCGAAAGATGAGGAGCAGGCAGTCAGCAAGCTCCGAAAGGGGCTTTTTTTAATGCAGTTTTACGCAGGTATATGCGTATTGGATACGGTTTAAAACCGCTATATGAAAGGAAAAATCAATGGCAAAATACTTATTCACTTCCGAAAGCGTAACAGAGGGTCACCCCGACAAGATCTGCGACAGGATCTCAGACGGTGTGCTTGATGCGATATTAGCACAGGACAAGAACGCTCGTGTAGCCTGCGAAACCTGCGCCACAACAGGTATGGTTCTGATAATGGGCGAGATCACGACAACGGCAAACGTTGACATTCCTGCAATAGCAAGAGATGTCATAAAAGAAACAGGCTATGATAACAGCGACTACGGCTTTGACTACAAGACCTGTGCTATACTCACAACGCTTGACAAGCAGAGCCCCGATATAGCTATGGGCGTTGACAACGCTCTTGAGGGCAGAGATAACAATGAATTTGACACAGGTGCAGGCGATCAGGGTATGATGTTCGGCTATGCGTGTGATGAAACCGAGGAGCTTATGCCCCTTACGATTTCCCTTGCTCACGCACTTTCAAAGAAGCTCACAGCAGTAAGAAAGTCAGGCGAGATACCCTATCTTCTCCCCGACGGAAAGACACAGGTAACGGTAGAATATAATGAGGACGGTACTCCATCAAGAATTGACACTGTCGTTGTTTCCTCACAGCACAAGGCTGATGTTACGCAGGAACAGCTCAGAGCCGATATTATCGAAAAGGTTATTAAAACTACTATTCCTAATGATCTTATTGACGATGATACAGAATATTTTGTAAATCCTACCGGTAGATTCGTAATCGGCGGCCCTCACGGTGATTCAGGTCTTACAGGCCGTAAAATTATTGTTGATACTTATGGCGGATATGCTCGCCACGGCGGCGGTGCATTCAGCGGTAAGGACCCAACTAAGGTTGACAGAAGCGCCGCTTATGCTTCCCGTTGGGTAGCAAAAAATATCGTTGCCGCAGGTCTTGCAGATAAGTGCGAAGTTGAACTTGCTTATGCAATCGGCGTTGCAAAGCCTGTTTCTGTTATGGTTGATACGTTCGGTACAGGTAAGCTTGATGACGAAAAGATTGCAGATATTGTTAATAAGGTATTTGACCTTCGTCCGTCTGCAATTATTGACAGGCTTGACCTTAGAAAGCCGATTTATAAAAATGTTGCTGCTTACGGTCACATGGGCAGGGAAGACCTCGGTGTTTCTTGGGAAAAGACCGATATGGTTGATGAAATCAAAAAGTATATGTAATCATACTATAAAAATTATGCGAAAAAAGCCCGGATTGCTCCGAGCTTTTTGTATGATATGGGTAATTATTGTTTGTAATCAGTTGGCGGCTATGCCGTATTATAAAGTTAACGCAAAATCAATGCATTTTTTAAATAAATCTTTTCTTTGATTTTCTGTCATTGTCCATTTCCATGATTTCTCATTTTCGTTTAATGGATGTTTGTCCGATGCGATAAGAATTGAAATTGAATTTAAACCGAGATATTTGCTGACTGAATATATTGCAGATGTTTCCATATCAACTCCGATTGCTCCTTTGCTGCGCCATAATTCCTCTTTAAAGAAAGTTTGACGATATACCGCATCAGTTGATACAATAGGGAAATTGTATGAATTATTCATAAATTTCGTTGCTTTTTCCAAAAGCATTGCATCAGGTTCAAAAAATTCAGCGTTTTCATAATAATGCAAAGAAGTCCCTTCTTCGCTAAATGCTTTATTAGGAATTAAAATATCACCACTGTTTACATTACTTGAAAAAGTGCCAAACATACCTATTGTTATTATGTTTTTAACATCTAAAGCGGCAAGAGTTTCAATGGTATCAACTGCTTGAGGTGCTCCGTATCCGCCGTGCAAAAAGCAAATATCCGAATTTTTAATTTTATAAACGGGACAAGAATTTAAAAAACGTGGAAAATGATTACTGATTTTTTTAGTTTTATAATGTTTAGTTGTATATTCAATACCGCCACGCATAAAAAATAAAATTGCTGTTTTTGGTAGTTTGTCTATTTTATTACTGTGCGAACTCGCTATATGTTTTTTAGCAGTGATTATGGCAGGTGTATTATCGTTTTTAAATTTCCACATAATTCTTCCTCATTAAAAATAAAGGGTGAACTGTGTTCACCCTCAAAGAGTTATTATAATTTCTTATCCTTATCAAGCGCTTTATCAACTGCATTATGAACTGCCGCTTCAAAGCCGTCTGCCTGAAGTGAGGTTACGCCTTCAATAGTTGTACCGCCGGGGGAGCAAACATTATCGATAAGCTGCCATGGATGCTCGTCGCTTTCCAAAATCATTTTTGCACTGCCTAATACAGTTTGAGCAGAAATTTTAAGCGCATCGCTTTTTTTCATTCCGTTTTTAACTCCTGCACGTGCCATTGCGTCAATAAACATATATGCAAAAGCAGGTCCGCAGCCGCCGATAACACCGAAAAGAGGGAAGTAGCTTTCATCAAGGCAAAGTACCTGTCCTATTCCGTTTAAAAGGCTTTCAACGTTAGTTTTGTCCTTTCCAGTTACTGAATCATTAAAGCAATAAGCAGATATAGCCTCACCGACTTTAGCGTTGATGTTTGGCATAACTCGAACAATTTTAGCTTTGCATTTTAAATTGCTTTCAATAAATTCAATTGTTTTTCCTGCGGCAATTGAAATGATTAATTTATCCTTAATTTCACCGTCAATTGTTTTTAATACGCTTGCCTGAACATTTGGCTTGACTGCAAGAAAAATAATGTCGCTTGATTTTACAACGTCTTTTTCGTTTTCGCAAATGTTTATATCTTTATTTTCTTTAAGCTTTTTGGTTGCACCGTTAAAAATGTCATAAGCATTTATATCCTTTTCGCTTACGACGTTATTATTCGTAATTCCGTTAATAATGGCAGTTGCCATATTTCCGCAGCCTATAAAACCTATCTTCATATTTACACTTCCTTTGATTTTCTTTTTTTATAATAGCATTATTTTTCTTATTAATCAATGTTTTTGTTATCTTTTAGCTTTCTGTATTTTTCTTTTGTGGCAAGTCCGCCTCTTATGTGACGCTCAGCCTTGTTGCGCTCAAGTACCTCTTTAACCTCACTGCAAAGCAGGGGATTAATCATTGCAAGGCGCTTTGTGACGTCATTATGTACGGTAGATTTACTGATATTGAAAACTATTGCCGCTTGCCTGACAGTAGCACCTGTTTCAATTATATAATGTCCTAAATCGATACAACGTTTTTCCACATTACCAATCAAAGAATTTCACCTTCCTTGGTAATGTATATGGAAAGTAAACGAAAAATAGAACAAACCCCACGTCAATGACGAGGGGTTCTTTAATTATTGTGCTTGTGTAGTTGTATTGTTGTCTTTAATAGAATCGCCGATTAAATCTGCAAGCGTTTTCATTTGAAGTTCATCAACAGAATCATAAGCGTTTGTTTCTGCCTCTTTGTCGTCTTCCATATGAGTAAGGGTGAGAACCTTGCCTTTAACCTTGTATTTATAAACAACCTGTGCGTTAGTATTAGGATTTGTCAAAGTGATTTTATTGCCTTTTACAGTATATTCACCTGAAAAATTAACTGTAGACAAATAAGAATCATACGTTCCGTCATCATAAAATACATAAGCGGATAATCCCGGCGATTTTTGGCTTTGCCACTTGCCGACAAGCTTGTCCTGATGCGCTGTTGCCGCTTCAATTGCAGTAGCAGGGCTTTGGTCTGTTGCAACGCAATAAATTCCGCCTGCAACTAAAAGTGCGAAAATAATTGCGGCAATAATAATTATAGCTGTTTTAGCTTTAGACAATTTTACTTTTGCCATAATATCTTAGTCCTTTAAACCTTTATTTTTTAACAAAGTATCAATTTTTGCAGAGCTGTCGAGAAGACTTGAAACAGACATATCGTGATTTAATGTGTCAATCAAATATGCAGCATATTTTGAAAGCTCAACGCTTACATACCATTCTCTGTCCAAAAGCTCCTGCGGCTGATATACACCGTTAGTTGTAAACACTCTGTAGAATACACCGTCTTTATAAGCTTTATCAAATACATCAAGACCGTTGCAGAAGAGACCGAAAGTTGTGCACACAAAAATTCTGCCGCAACCTAAGTTCTTAAGCTTCATAGCAACCTCAAGCATAGATTCACCTGATGAAATCATATCGTCAACAATGATAATATCTTTGCCTTTAACGGAATCACCGAGATATTGATGCTCAACGATTGGATTTCTGCCGTTTACAACTCTTGTATAATCTCTTCTCTTGTAGAACATACCAAGATTAACTCCAAGCTGTGTAGCAAAATAAATACATCTGTGAAGTGCGCCTTCGTCAGGAGAGATAATCATTAAATGGTCCTTATCAACATTCAAGTCTTCAACATTGTTGACAAGTGCCTTAATCATCTGATAAGTCGGCATAACATTTTCAAATGATTTGTCAGGAATTGCATTTTGTACTCTTTGGTCGTGAGCGTCAAACGTAATAATGTTTTCAACACCAAGATGAACGAGCTCCTTAAGAGCCATTGCACAGTCAAGTGATTCTCTTGAACTTCTCTTGTGCTGTCTGCCCTCGTAAAGCATAGGCATAATAACAGAAACTCTTTTTGGTTTTGAACAAAGCGCTGAAATAACTCTCTTAAGGTCAGCGAAATGATCGTCGGGTGACATATAAACCTTTCTGCCGTACATATCATAGCTGCAGCTGTAGTTAAATACGTCGCATACAATATAAATATCGTAACCTCTTACGCTTTCGTTAATAACACCTTTGCCTTCGCCGCTTCCGAAACGGGGAATAGATACATCAATTTTATATGTATCTCTCTGATAGCCAAAGAAAGCAATTGACTCAGCATGCTCACTTGCTTGAGTTTTGCGCCATTTAACAAGGTACTGGTCAATTTTGTCCGTTAATCCTTCGCATCCCGGCATACCGATTATGCCAAGTGGACCGATTGGAATAGTGTTAATACTGATTGCTGTTTGTCTTGCCATAGTAATATGAAACTCCTCTCAAATGTTCACGTGTATTCTACAATAAAAGCACATTATTGTAAATAGATTTTTATGAATTATACTGATTTTTATTTATTCAACAATATTTTTCTCCTTTTTTCTCGCTCTTTTGTTAAGTTTTAAAGAAGATTTACTGAATATATAATAACCGCATAATCCAAATGCAGTAATTGCCGTAACCGCTATGCCGTAAACAAGGCCTGATGGAGTATATTTATATTCGATTTTATGATTACCCGCAGTTAATTCAATTGCAAGAAGAGTGCCGCCGATTTCAAATGTTTCTGCTTTTTTGCCATCAACATATACACTCCAACCGTCATCATAAGGAATTGATGAATATAAATAACAATTTTCTTTTGAGGAAATTGTACCTTTAATTGATGTGTCGCTATAAGATGATACATTTAAAGTGTTCTTGGAAAGAGAATTGTAAGCATTTTCCAATACCGAGTCATCGCAACTGTAGCAATAAATATCAAACGATGTGCTCTCACTTTCCATAGTTCCGCCGTCAAGCGAGACCTTAACTTCATCGCCTTTATTGTGGAAACCAAGGTCAAGTATATATTCCTCATCTGTGTTTTGTGTAATATCAGATACTTTTTCAGAATTAACAGTTATGCTCTTTAAATCGCTTGACTTAACATAAAGATAAAGGTTTCCGTCGATAGTAGGTGACAGCGTAATTGTTTCTGTGCCGTATTTTGATGAAGCATCGCTTTTATTAAGCCAATATGTTCCGTTTTCAGTAACGTCATCACCTGTTACTGAGTCAAAGTCGGTACTGATATAATCAACGTTTTTAAACACATTTGAATATCCCGTTGCAAGCTTTATAAAGTCACTTTGAATTTCAAACGGATTGCCCTCATCTGTTATCCAATCCTCAATATTTGAATTAACGCAGTAGGCGATAGGCAGATTATACTTGTTTTCATATACATTTGCCTTTTTGTTTTTGGTTGTGTATTTCTTTTTATAAAGATTAGAAGAAGGAGCTAAGCTTACATCGGTTTGGATTAAATATTTAATGTTAAACATCATATTGTATACAGGCGTTTGAGGATTGTAAGTATAGCTGTTAATTCTATTACCGAACATTCCTAAGCTGTGCTGAAGCTCTGAATATGATTCGTATGCCATTGACGAAAATACGGATATTCCGTTATAGCCGTAATAAGACGGGTCCATACGTGTATTTAGATAGCAAAGCTCCGTTCTATAGAAGTCTTTATCATTTGAGTCAATATGTTTGATTGCATCGGTATATGTGGAAAAATTTTCTTTATAGTTTCCGTTTTCCTGATTAAGCGGTATTCCGGTAACGGCGCTTATAACCGTTTCACCGACTAAAAATACTACAAGCACAAATGCTGTCAGTCTTTTTTGAATATTCTTGTTTTTAACGATAAGAAGATATCCGCACCAAAGTGCAACTAAAATAATTGTTGCATAAATGGTACCGTTAGTCATTTTGTTAGTAAGAAATTTTTGAGCTAAAATAACGATTGCAATAATGCCAAGTCCCGAATATACGATATCTTTAATATTAATTGCTTTGAAATTGATTAAGGTTTTATATCCCATAACAGCAACTATAAATGAATACATATACGAAAAACGATATGGCAAATCATTAGGAAAATGGAATGCGTGCCAAATATAGTTTGCACAGTTATTGTTGAAACAGAAAATAAAGAAAACCATCAAAAGCACGTAAGTCGCTTTTTCTTTAAGACTTATTTTGTTGTTGAGTAAGAATAACGGTAGCAATATAAGCGTCAAAATGCCGGTATATACATTAGGGAGAACGTTGTCGCCACTGCTTCTTATAGTTGTTTCGAGAATTGCAAAGTGAGAGGTTATGAAGTCAAGAATGTCAAAATAGCTTGTGAATGTGTCGGGAAAAGTGCCTGACGTTGCAGAACTGTTCTTTAATATCATAAACACCGGTATTAAAGTAATAGCGCAAAACATTGCCGCAATGACGCTTCCTAAAGCAAATTTAATTCCTCTGTTAATAAAAGTGTTATTCATCAATGCTTTTGTTGAATATTTCTTTTCAAATTTTGCATTAGGATTGAGCTTACCGTCATTTTTGTATGAAATAATGAAGTATGCAACGAAATATATTACTGCGAATATACAACTCATATAGCCCATATAATAATTTGCAAAGAAAAGCAAAATCATTGAAATAGTATATAGCTTAATGTCTCCTTTATTGAATATTCTTTCAATTCCGAGAACAATAAGCGGAAGCATAATCATTCCGTCAAGCCACATAATATTCCAATAATATGCAAGGAAATATGCGCTAAAGGCATAGAGTACGCCGAATGCACTTACGTAATAATTATTTTTGCCAAAGCTGCTCTTTAAGTAGTAACTGAATGTGGTTGCACTTAATATGCATTTTAATCCAACTATAAAGGTAATGGCAAATGCAATATCCTCCTTATTAAAAAGGAAAATTAAAAATGAAAGCGGGCTTGACAGATAGTTTAGATAATTGCCTAAAAAGCTTGAGCCGCCGCCCGTTGTCCAAGAATAAAGCAGGCTTTTGTGTTCAACTATTCTGTCATAAAGTTCGGCAAAAAGCGGTCCGTATTGATGATAAAGGTCCATTCTCATAACAGTTGTATCGCCAAACGGAAATGCTGAATAAATGATATAAAGAATGCTTATACATAAAAGTGCCAAGGCAGAGGATAAAAATACATATCTGTTTTTATAAAATGTTTTATATATTCTTGACTGTTTTACACTTATTGCCTCATATCCGCAATCAAAAACGAGTGTCCTGTCATAAATATAGTTAAATAAAAAAGAAGTTACAACGGCTATAAACCAAACAAACGTGATTGGCATATCAAGCATATTTTTAAACCCAAATTCCGAAAGTTTATAAAAGCCGAAGTTAACTGCTGCTCTGATTATAAAAAATATTATTTGTTTAGCGTTTGAAGCTAACATCTTTTTGCCAAACACAAATTTTCTTTCAAGCAAAAATGAAATAATACTTGCCGTGATAAAAGCGATGATACAGCTCGGAGCAACTGCAACGCCGATAAAAACTTTTAATATCTGTTTTAATGCAAACAGAACAAAAAGCGAAACCGTAGCCATAAGAGTATAGCTAACCGTTTCGCCGTTAATAAATTTGTTTGTTTTTGTGTTGATAGTTATATTGCTATTCATTACTGCAACCGCACTTCCGTCAATATTATAATTATATACATATAATATCACATTTGCTTTTCTACTTCAACTGAAAATTTGTTATATTTTTCAAAAATTCAGCATACTATTAAGCAAGGTGATTTTATGGACAATATTTTTTCTGTTTTAGAGCACTTTCCAAGCGATTTAAAAAACTGCTTTTTGTCATTTGATGTATCTGTTTTGTCAAAAATAACTGAGATTAGGCTTAGAGTTAATAAACCTATAGTTATTTACATTCTTGATAAACCTTTTTTTATCAGTAAATATGACAAGCTTATTAATCATTATTTGAATGATTGCAGATTTATCAGCGATGATGAGTTTATATTTATTCTCGACAGTTTCTGTAATAATTCGTATCATACAAATATGCAAACAATGATTGACGGATACGTAACCGATAAATTCGGCTCAAGAATAGGTATAGCAGGTGAAGCTGTTTATAAAAACAACTTAATTTCAAGCGTTAAAAATATAAGCAGTCTTAACATAAGAATATCTCATAATGTCATTGATTGTTCAAAAAATATTTTAAATATTCTTTTCGCAAATTCAACGCCAAGTGTTATTATTGCAGGTCCGCCTTCAAGCGGCAAAACAACAATATTAAGAGATATGGCACGGCTTTTATCAAGCGGATATGCAGGAAAATATAAAAAAATAAGCGTTATTGATGAAAGGAAAGAACTTTCTTCCGGCTTTGATATCGGAATTAATACAGATATTATATCTTCGTATAAAAAAGCTAAGGGAATCGAATTGGCGGTAAGAACGCTTTCGCCTGAATTAATAGTTTGTGATGAAATAGGAAACTCGGATGAAGTAGAGGCAATAAAATTCGGCTTTTCAAGCGGTACGTCGTTTATTTTATCTATCCATTTAAAATCAATTAATGATTTAATGAGAAATAAAATAGCTATTCAGCTTATCTCTACTCGTGAATTTTCGCACATTGTTTTTTTACACGGAATTGATGAAGGATTTGACATTATCGATTTGACGGAGGATAAAAATGAAAACGGCAGGAATTCTAATGATATTAGGAATATCTATACTCCTTTCAGCGAGTATATGTAAGTACGAAAAAAGCAAAATTGATTATTGTGATAAGATGGTGTTCTTAGGCTCAAAAGTAATGGTTTTATTAAAAACTACTAATCCTGAAACAGAAAAAATTTTTGATTTACTCAATAACAGTGAAAAGCTTAAGGATATTGATTTAAATAATATAATTTCATCTTCACCTCTTAAAAGAGAAGAAAATGAAAAAATATACGATTACATAAATTCAATAGGAAAATATGACTCTCAAACTCAAATAAATGAGGCAAACGAATTTTGCGAAACATTTAGAATATTAAAAGATTATTATCAGCAATATTATACTGCTCATTATAAAATAATTTATGCTCTCGGCGTAGGAATAGGCTGTTTAATAGCAATCTTGCTGATATAGGAGGATAAATGGATATTAGTTTTATCTTTAAAATTGCAGCAATAGGAATAATAGTTGCTGTGCTTAATATGGTTTTAATAAGAAGCGGCAGGGAAGAGCAAGCAATGCTTACAACCCTTGCCGGTGTAATAGTTGTATTAATGATGATTATTCCGCAAATAAGCAATTTGTTTTCAGCCGTTAAATCACTTTTTGACTTATGATTAAGGTTGTAGGAATTGTATTGACGGCACTGATTATTAATATTGTGCTGAAAAATTATTCGAAAGAATTTACTTTTCTTATAAACATAGTATGCACAATAATTATTTTCACGTTAATATCAAAAGATTTAAAAGGAATAGTTGACAGGCTGACGTCAATAAGTAATGAAATTTCTGTTTTATTACCATACATAAAAATTATGCTTAAAATTCTCGGAATATCTATGATAGCTCAATTGCTTTCGGATTTGTGCAGGGATAACGGCGAAAACACGCTTGCAAACCAAACGGAGCTGTCGGCAAAAATTATTATTCTTGTAACTGCATTGCCGCTTTTTACAACGATTATGGATATTATGATAGGAATGCTTAAATGAAAAGAAAAATTAAAATACTCGTAATGTTTATTTTTATGCTTATGCTTGTTTTTCCTGATGTGTGTTTTGCTGAGGAAAAAATTGCAGATTATCAATCACAACTTGATGAATATGATTTATCGTCATTTGATTTGCTCGATGACGATACCGCAAGTCTTTTAGATGAACTCGGAATTGACGATTTTGATTATGAAAATATCAGCACTATATCGTTTAAACAAATTATAGATTATATTTCATCTGTTTTCTCAAAAAATGCACAAGGTCCTTTAAGATGCTGTTTGATATTGATTTGCTTTATAATATTGTCGTCAATCGTCAAATCATTTGATATGCACCTGTCAAGCGACTCTGTTTCAGATATGTATGCAACGGTTTCAAACCTCGTCATTGCAATATTCTTGGTGACGCAGATTTATCCTTCTATGAAGCTTGCTTGCTCGGCAATTAAATTATGTTCTGATTTTACGTATGCTTTTTTTCCTGCGTTTTGCATAATTTGCGCAACGAGCGGTGCGGCAATGACTTCGTTTAGCGTAAACGGCAGTCTTCTTTTGTTTTCTCAAGCCTTGAATTTTATATCATCTAATGTGTTTTTGCCGATTGTAAATTCATTTATGGGCATATCTGTTTGCTCCTCTATCAGACGTGATTTGAATATGGGCAGTATCGTGTCTGCTTTAAGAAATTTGATTACAAAAGCAATTTCGGCTTTGTCTGCAATTTTTGTCTCGTATTTATCACTTAAAACTGCCGTCGCATCGAGAGCCGATGCTCTTGGCTTGCGTTCGGTCAGATTTGCAATTAATTCTGTTGTTCCTATTATCGGCAGCTCAATAAGCGAGGGACTTTTATCAATTCAAAGCTATTCAAGCCTTATTAAAACAAGCGTGGGAATAGTAGGAATTATTGCGATATCAGCTATATTTTTGCCTGCGATAATTAATATAACTCTTTGGCGGCTTTCGATATCTGCTGCAAATATTTGCTCTAAGGTGTTTTTCGACAGCGAATCAAGCACAGTTTTGGAAGCGTTTTCAAGCGTTTTGCTGATTATAAATGTTTTGTTAATTTTATCAATGGTAACAACGATTATATCATTAGGAATTTTAGTGGCATCGAAAACGGTGAATGTATGAAATATTTAAACGATTGGACGTATACAGTTTGTATCACTCTTATTTTTTCTATAATTTTCTCTTTGCTTCTTCCTAAAAACTCAAACGGCAAAGTAGGAAAAATTATTATTACCGTTTTTATTATGTTATCACTTATTGCGCCGTTTAAAGCAAACGGATTTGATTTGAATTTTGAAGGCATAAAAGTAATCAACGAACAGCAAACGGAAAACAAGGAGAAATCATACAGCACAACTATTAAATCAAATATTGAAAAAACACTTAATGACGGTAATTATAAAAATTCTAAGGCAAAAGTTAACGTTAAAATCAAAGATGATGAGCTTTATATCAAATCAGTTGAAATATATATATTAAATGAATATGACAAATCAGAGGTTAAAAAATATATTTTTGATAAGCTCGGAATAAATGCGCAGGTGTATTATATTGGTGAATAAAATAAAAGATGCAATAAATTTTATGCTTAAATCCGATGGCAAAAGAGCAAAAATAATAGTTGCTATGGGGCTTGTTGCAATTGTATTAATTGCTTTTTCTTCGTTTTTTCAGTCAAACGATAATAAAGCGACCGAAAATGAAACGTCGTTTGATTATTCGCAATACAGCGATGAAACTAAAAAACAACTGACAAATATCGTATCCTCTATTGACGGAGTGGGTGACTGTGAGGTGATGATTACATTTGAGTACAGTAGCGAAAATGTGTATGCGACAGACAGCGAAAACAAAAACGATGAAAATTCTCAAAGCAATAAAGACGAATATGTTTTATATGACTCGCAAAGCGGAGAAAAGGCTTTGCTTATCAAGGAAAAATATCCGACCGTTCAAGGTGTAAGCATTGTTTGTTCGGGTGGTGATAACGTGGAGGTTCGTGAGGCGGTAATTAATACCGTTACCTCTCTTTTTAATATATCGGCAAACAGAGTTTCTGTTTCTAAAATAAAATCAAAAGGGTGATTATTTTGAAAAAAGAAAATATGAAAAATGATAAACCAAAAAAGAAGAAAAAAGAAAAAACAATACTTACCGAAGAACAAATCAAAAAGAGAAAAACAAGAAATTCACGCATTGTTGCGTGCTGCTTCTTGCTTTTGCTCGGCGTAGGCGTTGCCGGCAATTGGTATTGGGAAAACAGTGATATATCAGCAAAGGTAAGTTCAATTTCATCCAGCAGAGATAAGGTTTTGGGCGAGGCAACGTATGTAGATGCCACTACAACACAGCCCGTTAAAGAAAATGCATATTTTTCCTCTGCACGAGTTGACAGGCAAACCGCAAGAGACGAAAGCCTCGAAAAGCTTCAAAAAATTATTGACTCAACAAAGGACACAGATAAGGCGCATATCGCCGCAGCTGACAAAATTGCTTCAATTTCGGATATAATATCAACAGAGAATAAAATAGAAACGCTTGTTAAAGCAAAAGGCGTTAATAATTGTATTGCAGTTATTAACGAAGATGCAACAAAAGTCAATGTTATTGTAGATACTAAGGATTTAACGGACCAAATAGTTTTACAAATTAAGGAAATAACCGTTTCTCAGCTTGGTTGCAGCTATGAGGATGTCACTATTATTCAGTCAAACTAAATTCATAAATATTTTATATTAATATCTTGTATATTTATTCAGTTTGTGTTATAATGGTTCAAAATCAAGGAGGCTTAATTATGGAAATAATTTCAAAAAGCTCTATGGGTGAGCTTATTATATCCGATGAGGTTCTTTCATCAATCGCAGTTAATGCGGCTAAGGATGTTGATGGTGTTTCTTCGTTTTGCAACAAACCCGTTGATGTTGTAAATACAATTAAGCAGGGCAGTCTTAAGGTTATGAGTCCTGTAAGAATTAAGCAGGAAAATGACAGCTTTACTATCAGCATTTATATCAACATAGCTCCCGGTAAAAAATTCCAAACTGTTGCTACTCAAGTGCAAAGTGCAGTTAAGGAATCAGTGCAAAATATGACGGGTAAGCTTGTAACTAAAGTAAATGTTATTGTAGCCGGTATTGATTTTGAAGAGCCTGTAAGCTCTGTTGAACCTTGTGAAACTGAAGAGTAGCAAAATCTGCCGACAATAGATTTTTGTCGGCATTTTATTTTGCATAAAATATTTAGGAGATACATAGATGAAAAGAAGTGAAATGAGAGAGCAAGCGTTTCTTTTAACGTTTGAGGGGCTTTTTTCAAGCGGACAAGATATTGATGAGGTAATTGAACTTTACAGCGAAAATGTTGAATCGGTGAGCAAATATGCAAAGGATGTGTTTGTCGGCGTAAAAGGTTCAAAAAATGAGCTTGATGAGATAATTAATAAGTATTCAAAAAGTTGGAAGGCTGCTAGGCTTCCTAAGGTTACGCTTGCTATTCTTTACGTTGCGCTTTATGAGATGAAAAACATTGAGGACGTTGCCGACAGTATTGCAATTAATGAAGCTGTTGAGCTTGCAAAAAAATACGCTTCAAGCAATGACGCATCATATATCAACGGCGTTCTCGGCGCCGTTTCAAGGGGTTAATTATGTATCTTGGATTTGATACAAGCAATTATACAACCTCTGTGGCTTTGTATGACGGCAACGATATAATTCAGGCAAAGAAAATTTTGCATGTCAAAACAGGTGAGCGTGGACTAAGGCAAAGTGACGCTGTTTTTCAGCATACAGTCAATATGCCTGAAATTTTGGCTGAACTTGAATATGACAAGTCAAGTATTGATGCCGTTGCAGTAAGTACAAGACCGAGAAATATTGAAAAAAGTTATATGCCGTGCTTTATGGTGGGAAAGGGTATTGCTGATGCTGTTTCTAAATTCACATCATCAAGGCTTTATTATACATCTCATCAAGTTGGGCATATTTTAGCGGCGCTTTATTCCGTCGGAAGGCTTGATTTGGTTGAACGTCAATTTATTGCCTTTCATGTTAGCGGAGGAACAACTGAGGCACTTCTTGTCACACCGGATAAAGATGAAATTATCAAAGCGCAAATTATTGCTCAAAGCCTTGATTTAAAGGCAGGACAGGCTATTGACAGAACAGGTGTGCTTCTCGGTTTAAATTTTCCTTGCGGAAAGGAACTTGACAAATTTTCTCTGCTAAGCGATAAGAACTTTAAAATTAAACCTTCTATGAAGGGGCTTGACTGCTCACTTTCCGGTATTGAAAATAAGGCTAAGGCGATGATAGAAAACGGCGAAAGTAAGCAAGATATTTCCAAGTTCGTTCTTACGTATATTTCAACTTCGCTTGAAAAAATGACAGAGCTATTGCTTGAAAAATATGGGGATTTACCTCTTGTATTTGCAGGCGGCGTAATGTCTAACACGCTTATTAAAACAAATTTAGTAAATAAATTTTCGGCATATTTTGCAAAGCCTGAGTTTAGCTGTGACAATGCCGCAGGAATTGCAATATATGCTTATTTGAAAGATATTATATGAATATTAACGCATTAACGGTTACACAAGTTAATACTTATATTAAAGCTATTCTCGATGAAAATGTGCATTTAAAAAATATTTATATTGTGGGTGAAATTAGTAATTTTCTCCATTATTTTCGTTCCGGTCATATATATTTCACGCTTAAGGACGATAACTCACAACTTAAAGTGGTTATGTTTTCATCAAATGCACAGAGGCTTAAATTCAATCCGACTGACGGAATGAAGGTTCTTTGCAGAGGCAGAATTTCTGTATACGACAAGGACGGAGCATATCAGTTTTATGTTGACGATATGCAACCTGACGGTATAGGAACACTTGCTATTGCTTTTGAACAGCTCAAGGATAAACTTTCAAAAGAAGGCTTGTTTGATGAAATCTACAAAAAGCCAATACCTAAATTTCCAAGGAAAATAGGTGTTGCTACCTCGGATATGGGTGCGGCAATTGAGGATATAAAAAATATTACAAAAAGAAGATATCCTATTGCTGAACTTGTCGTTGTACCGACTGTCGTTCAAGGTGACAGCGCACCGGCGGATATATGCAAATCAATTAAAATTCTTGATTTAAGAGACGATATTGATGTAATCATCGTCGGCAGAGGCGGTGGCTCACTTGAGGATTTGTGGGCTTTTAATACAGAACAGGTTGCCAGGGCGGTTTTTGAATGTGAAACTCCGATAATTTCTGCCGTAGGTCATGAAACGGATTACACAATTTGCGATTTTGTGTCGGATTTAAGAGCACCTACTCCGAGTGCTGCGGCAGAACTTGCTGTACCGGATTCGGCAACATTAATTAATTATTTTGACGGTATAAAAAACAGATTATTATCTTATTTGCATAACAAAATTGATAAGGAATATCAACGTCTTGACAATTTGCTTATTAATACGCCTTTGGAAAATATGAATGATTTCATTAATCTGAAATATGATGATTTGGCTGTTTTGCAAACAAGACTTGTTGATGCCTACTCATATTTTATTGAGCAAAAAAATAATGAGTTTAAAAATAAAATATCTCGTCTTGACGCTTTGAGTCCGCTTAAAATTCTTTTACGGGGATACACACTTGCATCTATTAATAATAATGCAATAAACGATATTAACAGCGTTAAAGTAAACGATGAGATTGATATAACTTTTTATAACGGAAAATCTAAATGTATAGTTAAAGAGGTAACACCCAATGAGTGATGAAATAAAATATGAAGATGCTGTTAAAGAGCTTGATGAAATAGTATCTAAGCTTGAAAATGGTACTGTTTCTCTTGACGAGAGCATTAAACTTTTTGAAAAAGGAACTAAGCTTGCAGGTATTTGCAGTGATAAGTTAAAAAAGGCTGAGCAAAAGATTACTATGCTTACTAAGGAGAATAATAATGACTGAAACGGAATTTAAAAATATTCTGACAAATGATATAAAGAAAGTTGAACACACACTTTTGTCTTTTCTTCCTGATTGCAAGGACGGTCAAGAAAGTGTTGTTCAGGCTATGGAATACAGTCTTGTAAACGGAGGCAAAAGACTTAGACCTGTTTTTGCGCTTGAGTTTGCACAAGCGAGCGGTGGAAGCAGAGAAGATGCGTTGCCATTTGCGTGCGCTATGGAATATGTCCATACATATAGTCTTATTCACGATGATTTGCCTTGTATGGACAATGATGATTTAAGGAGAGGTAAGCCGAGTTGCCATAAAGCATTTGGCGAGGATACCGCTCTTTTGGCAGGAGATGCGCTTTTGACTCATGCATTTGAAATTATTGCATCAAGCGATCTTTCTGATGATAAAAAGGTTTCCGCTTCTCTTCTTCTTGCTCAAAATGCAGGCGTAGGCGGAATGATTGGCGGTCAGGTTATTGACCTTATTTACGAAAAAGAAAATCCTACAGTTAAGCAGCTTTTAAATGTATACAGAATGAAAACAGGCGCACTTATTTCTGCTGCATGCCTTATGGGTTGTATCAGCGCCGGAGCTGATGAAGAGAAAATGTCAGCAGCTTCTAAATTTGCTTATTCACTCGGTATTGCGTTCCAAATCCAAGATGATATTTTAGATATTGTTGGTGATGAAAAGGAACTTGGCAAACCTGTTGGCTCTGATGCTGAAAATGAAAAAATCACCTATGCTACACTTGTAGGTATTGAAAAAGCAAAATCAGACGTTAAAAAGCTTACAAATGCGGCTGTAAATCAACTTGATATATTTGAAAACAGTGATTTTTTGAAAGCGCTTGCTTTATCACTTGTTAATCGTAACAAATAGCTTTAATCATTGAAAAGGGAAATATTATGTCTGTTCTTGATAGGGTTAATTCTCCTAAAGATTTAAAAAAACTGAATGATAAAGAGCTTGAAGTGCTATGCGAAGATATACGTGAATTGTTGATTAATACTGTTTCCAAAACAGGCGGTCACCTTGCTTCTAATTTAGGCGTTGTTGAACTTACAGTTGCCATGCACAAGGTTTTTAACAGCCCTGTTGACCAAATTGTGTTTGATGTCGGCCATCAGTGCTATACTCATAAAATTCTTACCGGCAGGAAGGACAAGTTTGAAACCTTACGTACCGAAGGCGGCATCAGCGGATTTACCCGTCCTGTTGAAAGTGAACATGATATTTTTTCTTCAGGTCACAGTTCAACATCAATCTCTGCCGCTGTCGGTCTTGCAAGGGCTAAGCAGATTAAAGGCGAAAAGGGCAAGGTTGTTGCAGTTATCGGTGACGGCGCCTTGACCGGCGGTCTTGCATACGAGGCACTTAATAATTCAGGAAACGATAACAGTAATCTTATAGTAGTTTTGAATGATAATAATATGTCTATCAGCAAAAATGTCGGCTCAATGGCTAAAAATCTGACTACTATACGCACATCTAAAAGATATGTAACCTTTAAATCTAATTTTCAGCACCGACTTGCAAGAATCCCTAAGGTTGGCACTCAGATTAACAGATTTTTTACATATATTAATACTAAAATCAGAAAAATGATTTACAAATCCACATTCTTTGAGGATTTAGGTTTTAGATATTACGGCCCGATTGACGGTCACGATATTGACGCACTTGTTGACGTTTTTAATGCGGCTAAAGCCCATAACCATTCAGTCTTAATTCATGTGAATACCGTTAAGGGTAAAGGTTATTATCCTGCTGAGAAAAATCCGACTCAGTTTCACGGTATAGGTAAATTTGATATAAATACAGGTGAGCCGAAAAGTTCAGGAAAGAATTTTTCAGCCTGCTTTGGCGAAACTATGTGTAATTTCGCTAAAAAAGACGCTCGAATTTGCTGTGTTACTGCCGCTATGGCTGAGGGTACGGGCCTTTGTAATTTTGCGGAGGAATTCCCTAAAAGATTTTTTGATGTCGGCATTGCCGAACAGCACGCAGTAACATTTTCAAGCGGTCTTGCAAAAAACGGTTTAATTCCAGTTTTTGCTGTTTATTCAACATTTCTTCAACGTTCGTATGACCAACTTATTCACGATGTTGCAATGCAAAATTTAAAGGTTATTTTTGCAATTGACCGTGCCGGCTTTGTTGGTGAGGACGGCGAAAGCCATCAGGGCGTGTTTGATCCTTCTTTTCTTAACTCGGTTATTGGATTAACTGTTTTCGCACCGTCAACATTTGATGAACTTGAAGCTATGTTTTATCAGGCAATTTATAAAATTGACGGCGCAGTCGCAGTCAGATACCCACGTGGCTGCCAATGCGAAATTCCTCTCGAATATAAATATAATCACGATAATTACAATATTATAGGTGATACAAGTAAGAAAAAATGTGTTGTGTCTTACGGCAGAGAATTTTGCGAATGTGCAAAGGCTTATAAAAATCTTGACGACGCTTTTTTGATTAAACTTAATAAAATTAAGCCGATTGATGAAAGCGTAGTTGAATATCTCAAAAATTGTGATACCGTATATTTTTATGAGGAAAGTGTAAAAAGCGGTTCTGTCGGTGAAATATTTGCTTCACTATTAATTGAAAATAATATTAATGTTCATTTTAAGCATATTGCAATTGACGACGAATTTGTTAAGCAGGCAAGTGTTTGCCGTCAACTTGAGCATTATAATTTAGATACAAATTCTATTATTAAAGAGGTCAATAATGGCTAAGAATAAGACAAGGCTTGACGTTGCTTTGGTAGAAAAAGGACTTGCTGAAAGCAGAGAAAAGGCAAAAGCAATCATTATGTCGGGCATAGTATATGTTAACAATCAAAAATCTGATAAAGCAGGCAAGGACGTTAGTCCGGATGATACAATCGAAGTTCGTGGTAAAACTTTAAAATATGTCAGCCGTGGCGGTTTAAAACTTGAAAAAGCTATGGAATGTTTTCCTATTTCTCTTGACGGCAAAATTTGTATGGATGTCGGCGCTTCAACGGGAGGCTTTACCGATTGTATGATTATGAACGGAGCAGTTAAGGTGTATTCAGTCGATGTCGGCTACGGTCAGCTTGCTTGGAAGCTTCGTACCGATGAACGAGTAGTTAATTTGGAAAGAACTAATTTTCGATATGTAACAGATGAACAAATTAAGGATAAAATTGATTTTTCATCTGTTGACGTTTCCTTTATCTCTCTTAAGCATATTTTGCCCAATCTTAATAGATTCTTAAAGGATGACGGCAGTGCGGTTTGCCTTATTAAGCCTCAGTTTGAAGCCGGAAGGGAAAAGGTCGGTAAAAAAGGCGTTGTAAGCGACCCTGCAACTCACCTTGAGGTTTGCGAAAAAGTTATCGGCTTT
>OIEN01000566.1_pt1 | contig 21795 bp, 23 predicted proteins | sample 1581741 | NCBI WGS metagenome assembly OIEN01 (sample SAMN01760944, study PRJEB22395) | human gut metagenome | reverse complement strand
CACTAGCTATTTCCTCATAAGTTTTATTCTCAAAGAAATATTTTTGTATTCTTCTCCTTTGAATATCATTTAATTCGTTTATAGCACTTTTTAAGTCCTCACTTAATAATTTATTCTCTACTTCATCTTCAAGAGAAATAGAGGCATTTATTGACTTGTGAAAGAGTGTTTCTTCATATACTTCATTTTTTTCAATATATTTTTTGATTTTATGAATCTGGGAAATATCTTCAAGTTCAAATCTATTAAATGCTTCATATACTTTCTCTGATACTTCTACTCTATGAATAACGTTTTTTGTATCCTTAAACTCTACTATATAGGTATTTGTTTCTTCATCAATATCCAATGTATATGATTATATTTATCTTTATTTCTATCCTCCTATCAATTCAGTTTTTTAAAATCTAAATTGATATGGAGGACCACGAATATAATAGTTAACTTTTATTAAACAAAAACAAAAAAAGGATGTCAAAAATATTCCAACAACGAATATCTTTGACATCCTTACTTACTTTCTCTTTAATAATTTTTACTCTTATTCCATAATCAAATCTATCTTTAGAAAATACTCCATTATCACTATGTATAGAAAATTCTTTATTATTAAAATTAAACTTAATTAATCTTTTCTCACTCTTTATATTTTTATCATTATCAAAATATTGACTCATATCAATCGCCAACAATATTATAATAAAATTATATTAAAATTACAATATCTTTTTATTACTTTCGAGCCTGTAGTCTCGTAAGGCGAGTCTGAGCCTAGGTCTCATCCTCGAACTATTCTTTAACTAAATGTTTAACTTTCCAAGTTTCAAATTCTTCTCTTTGTTCTTCAGTTTCAATTTCCATATGATAAAAATGCTTAGTAAACTCACCACAAGAACTACCAACTTCCCTACCAGGAGGGCTATATGTTTTAATTCTAATATTTGGTACTCTATTAGAAATATCTCTTACCCATAACTGTTCATTTTTACTTATCTCTAACTCATTAATAGGATTAAATCTAATAAACTTTATTGTAATATTATATCTGTCAAGTAATTTACACATTCTATCAAGTTCTTCTATGTCATCATTAACACCATTTATTAAAGTATAATGTATTTCTATAGGGTCATTGTTACTATGTAACTTTACATATTTATTCATTAATACTTTATTTCTTTGCAATAAGTTTCTATAACTAACTAAATATGCAAGAGCATCTTGAACAGAAACTTTAGAACTAGGAATTAATTCATTTCTTTTTACATCAATAGGATTATGTAAAGAAAAATGTACTTTAAGTGGCATATCCAAATTATTAACCATTTGACCTAATTTAATAATATTATCATTTGGCATCATAGTAGCAAGAGCATACCCAATATTCTTATAACCAAGTTCTTCTTTAATTAAATCTTCATTTCTATATACATCTTCAATTAACTTCAAATTAAGGAGTGGCTCTCCTACTCCCATAAAAGAAATAAGTAAATTTTCCTTATCAGTTCTTCTTTTACCATTAATAGATAATGTATTAATTAAGCAATAAATAAAGTCTTCCCATTTAATCGGAGTCATTACTTTATTAAGGCCTTTATTAGTTAAATGACACATCTTACAACCTAGATTACAAAAATGATGAGTAGGAACACAAACTACATCCTTATCTTCCTTATTAAATAACAAAGACATCTCTATAATTTTATTATTACCAACATCAAAAACCGTTTTTAATGTACCATCACTATAATCCTTAAAAGTACCAATTTTACTAATCATAATTATTACCTCCAACTACACTTGTTTTCTATTATAACATACTTTTCTAATCTGTAACAAAAAAAGAAACCTAATCAATTAGATTTCTATCAATATTTTAATTATTAAACCTTAATAAAATACAAAAATAAACAATAATTAAATTTTAATCTTTTTTAATAATTTACCAATAAATTTACCTCTAGTAGTTAGTTTATTAGAAATAATATTAAATTCATTTATCATTTCATTTTGATTATCACATGGTAACTGCGTTAATCCATCTGTAAGAAATCTTAAATCTTCTTTTCCATTATAAAATGTTGTTTTCATATCTATATTAAAACGATTATTTTTGTATGTACCAGTTTTATAATTATCGTCCATGTCCAGCATCTAAATAAATTGTTTTACCTAAAAGAGGAAAATCATTTACATAAGCATTAACCTGATTAACCGAAAACAAAATAATTAAAAAAAGTATTAATAATGTTATCTTATATTTATTCATAACACTTCACCTAATAAATAATATGAAATAATTTATTAGATAACACACAATTTTATTTCTACTTCCACTTAAAACTAAATCCAAAGCCATAAATTTCATTATTTCCTATTATTACATTATATTTTTTATTAAAATTAATCGTATGACTTCCATAATATCTTTTGAAATTAGATATTTTATTTTTTTAATTACCATTACTACACACCACCTAATAATAGAACTATATTAATAATATATTATATTTCAATAACTTTCCTTAACTCACTAGAACAATAAATATTTATATATTCTAATCTTTCTTTTTCACTTATAATATGACCATTATTTTTAAACATATCTTTTAATTTCTTATAATCCCCATTAATACTATCATGACTAGCAATAATCATTTCCATTTTAGATACATTTGTAAGATCTAAATATATTCCATTTATTTTAGCAAGTGATTCTATAAATACTCTTTGGCTTCTACCATTACCTTCACGAAAAGGGTGCAAAGCGTTAATATCGGCAAATATTTCTACTAGTTTATCTAGTGTCTTTTCATTATCATAATCTACAAAATATTTTTCTTTTTTTAATTTATCAAATACATCATTACCAAACGATTCTATATGTTCTGTTAAGCAGAATAAATCTTGTTTAGCAATATTACAATTTCTTATATCTCCAGCCCATCTATAAACATCTTGAAATAAATATTTATGAATATCTTTTAAATATTTAAAATCAAAATTACCCTTTAATGGTTTTTCATTTAATTCAAAAGTTCTTAAAGATACAAGTTCTCTTTCAGCATTAAATAAATCTTCATCATTAGTAATATTTAATTTATTAATTAAAACATCAGTTCCTTTATAACAATAATCAGCAGTTTTTTCATAAATATATTTGTATTTATTATCCATAAATTCCTCTATACTTTTCTATAACTTTTCTGCGTTCTATTTCAGTTGTAGATTTGCCAATTATACAATTATAAAGCTTTTGTTTTAATTCTTTAGTTAATGGCATACCTTCTTGTGCCATAGCACCATCAACTTTTTTGATTTTTTCTTGTATTTCTTTTTCAGTTTGCTTTTTATTATTCATTAAAATCACTTACTTTCTCAAGTTTTTTTCGATATATCTATTATACCACAAATTACTTAATATATCATTAGTTTTAGCATAATAAAAATACTTTCGTTAAAAAGTATCTTATTTTGTTTATTATTAAATTATATAGATTATTATTTGCAACAACTAGTTCATTTACATTGAGTTTATTCGTACTTTAGTGCCCAGCATCTAAATAAATTGTTTTACCTAAAAGAGGAAAATCATTTACATAAGCATTAACCTGATTAACCGAAAACAAAATAATTAAAAAAAGTATTAATAATGTTATCTTATATTTATTCATAACACTTCACCTAATAAATAATATGAAATAATTTATTAGATAACACACAATTTTATTTCTTTATGCTTTTGCTACGCTGTTATAATTCTAAAAACTATATCACAAAATAATTCGTTTTATATATCATATAATATCTCATTTATTATTTTTCTTATTTGCAAAATTCTTTCTTTCATAAATTCAGGATGATCCTTAAACCACTTTATATTAAGTGGCGATGGATGTGGTAATACAATAGCTAATTTCCCATTAATAAAATTGTTCTTAAAAATTAAATCATTAAAATTTTCATCAGGAAAAAATATCTTTGCTGATTTTGCCCCAACTATTATATAAAGCATATTATTTATGTATTCTAGCTCCCTTTTCACCCATGTTTCATAACAAATTTTAGGAGGTATTCTGTCATTACCATTTTTATCTTTCCCAGGATAGCAATGTGCTAAAGAAGCAATATAAAAATTATCCAAATTATAAAATACCTCATCTTCTATCATATACCATTCATACTTTAATTTTTCCCCGGATTTATCAGTAAATGGTTTTAACGTTTCATCAACCATGGCAGATGGTGCCTGACTTATTTGAACTATTTTGGAATTAACACTACCCCAAAAAATAGGATGAGGTTGAAAACCAAATCTCTCCTTACAAATTTCACATTTTTTTAAATTGTCTACTAAACTATCAAAATCTTCTTTCATATTTTTTTATTAACTCTCCATCAATCAAAATATTTTTTATCAACTTTAAAACAAATTCATTATAACCATAACAGTAAAAGTCAAAAACGAATAAAAGAATTATAAATTTTTATTCTTATAACTAACAAAAGTATTTACTAAAAGCATTGCCACAGTCATTGGTCCTACCCCGCCAGGAACAGGTGTATACATATAAGATTTTCTTTTAGCATTTATTGATACATCACCACATATTTTCCCATTCACTTTATTAATACCAACATCTATAATAATTACTCCATCTTTAACCATATTTGCCCTAATTAAATTTTTCTTTCCCACCGCAACAATTAAAATATCAGCACTCCTTGTATAATCTCCCAAATTCTTTGTTTTACAGTGGCATATTGTAACCGTAGCATCTTTTTTCAAACATTCTTGCAATATTGGTTTTCCAACTAAATTACTTCTTCCTACAACAACCACATGCTTACCTTTAAGTTTTATTTTATAAAAATTAAGCAAATACATAATTCCTTTAGGAGTACAAGGAATAAATCCATCACTACCATTTATTACATGACCAACATTAATATCAGTTAAACCATCAACATCTTTTAAATAACTAATCTTATTTACAATATTTCTCACATTATACATATCAGGAAGCGGTAACTGGCAAATAATTCCATCAACAGTACTATCATTATTTAACTCATTTATCTTATCAACAATTTCCTTCTCACATCTCCCCTCCTCATAGGGGTAATGTCTAAAATTCATACCTATATACTTACAAGCATTTTCTTTATTTCTAATATATATACTACTAGCATCATTATTACCCACACTAATAACACACAAACAAGGTTTATTATTACATAATTCTATTTCACCCTTCAATTTATCCTTAATTTCTAAACTTATTTTTTTACCATCCATAATCATTTCAATCACCACACATAATATACTAAAAAAGAAACATAAAATCAATTAGTTTCATTTTTTCTACTCGTTTTTGATACTAAATTAACAGGTAATTTCATTTTCATAAGCACAACATCATTAATCATATCGTTAACCATTTCATCAAATAAGAACTCCTTAAACACACAAATCATCTCCTAACAAACCAATATTACCACTTTTTAAAACATAAAACATCAACTTCGACAAATAATCTAATATTTAGAACCAATACTGAATATCATAATGTATTTTATCACAAACTTTTTTCAAAATATGGACTTTATCTCATATTTTTGATATAATTTTTATGGTGATACAAAATGCATACTATGAATTATACAAAACAAAAAAACAATTACATTAACTATGCTAACCGTGGTATGCAACTAGAAAATGATATCAACGAAACAAATCTATATTATAAGAACTTTGATATTGCCTTAATCTACAAAAAACCAACACCAATCAAAGTTATTAAAATGGAATACCCTTACAAAATAAAAGAAGGAATATTTGAAACGCCATCTACCCTAGATTATAATGGTATATATAAAGGAAGATATCTAGACTTTGATGCCAAAGAAACTAACAGCAAAACCAGTTTCCCTCTATCAAATATTCATAAGCACCAAATAGAACATATAAAAAAAGTTATATTTCATCAAGGTATTTCATTTATTATAGTAAGTTTCACATCACTAAATGAAATTTATCTATTATTTGGAAAAGACTTATTAGATTTTATAAATAATAACAAAAGAAAATCTATACCACATAGTTACTTCAAAGAAAAAGGACATCTAATTACCTTAAAATATGCCCCAAGAATTGATTATTTAAAAGTAATAGATAAATATATGGAGGTAAAATGAAAAACTATATTGATAAAACTAAAAATACATTTATTAAAACAAAAGATTATCTTATTGCCAAGATAAAAGCATTACAAACTAAAGACTATATCATCATCAGTGCTTATTTAATACTAAGTATAGCCTCATTTATATTGCTTAAAAATTTTAGATTAATAATACTATTTACAATAATAATCTTAGTATATTACATTGGAGGATATTTTATGAAAAAAAAGAATAAAAACAAAAAAGAAAATAAGAAAAAATCCAATATTTGGAAAAAAATATTAATTATCTGTTTGTTTCTAGCAATATTCGCAATTATTGCATTTGGACTCTTTTGTGCTTATATTGTTCTTACCACAGAAACATTTAATCCCAATAAACTAACTTCTCGTGAATCAAGTATCATATATGACAAAGAAGGTAATGAAATATACACTTTAAGTAACAATCAAAATGATGATGTAGAAAAAAGAATTAAAATTACGTATGATGATTTACCTCAAGTTTTAATAGATGCTCTTATTGCTACAGAAGACTCAAGATTCTTTCAACATAAAGGTGTTGACCTTGCTCGTTTCCTAAAAGCATCCATTCTACAAGTACTTGGTCATGATGCTGGAGGAGCCTCAACCTTAACCATGCAAGTATCTAAAAATAGTTTTACCAATACAACAAGCACTGGTATAAAAGGTATTATTAGAAAATTTAGAGATATTTATATATCCGTATTTCAAATAGAAAAGAAATATACTAAAGAAGAAATAATAGAATTTTACTTTAACAATAACCTTCTTGGAGGAATTAACTTTGGTGTTGAACAAGCAAGTGAATATTACTTTGGAAAAAGTGCCAGCGAACTTACCCTAGCCGAGGCCTCTCTCCTTGTGGGCATGTATCAATCTCCTAATGCTTATAATCCTTATAATCACCCTGAAGCAGCGACAAAAAGAAGAAAAACTGTTTTAAAACTAATGGTAAGACACGGTTATATTACCGAAGAAGAAGCGGCTATTGCTAATGCAATACCAGTAGAAAGTCTTGTTGTTAGAGACAGTGAAAATCAATCTTCAACCATACCATATCAAGGATACATAAACATGGTCATCGAAGAAGCCCAAAAAATTACAGGCAAAGATCCTAATACTACCCCAATGAAAATATACACTGCCTTAAATACTAATATGCAACAAACAATTGATGATATAATGTCAGGCAAAATATATACTTGGGATACCGAAAAAGTACAATCTGGTATTGCCATTGTCGATGTTAACACAGGTGAAATTGTCGCGGTAGGAGCAGGAAGAAACAAAGGACCACGTGATTACAACTTAGCCACAACCGCAAGAAGAATGCCTGGTTCAACTGCAAAACCTCTATTTGACTATGGACCAGCTATTGAATATGAAAACTATTCAACATATACATTATTTAACGATGAACCATGGACATATAGTAATGGAGTTAGTGTTGGAAACTGGGATGGAAAATATAAAGGTCTAATGACAATGAAATATGCTCTAAGCGTATCAAGAAATATACCAGCCCTAAAAACATTCCAACAATTAAAAAATAAAGACATTCTAAACTTTGTAACCAATTTAGGCATCAAACCAGAAATAGAAAATGGCTCCATCCACGAAGCCCATGCTATTGGAGGATTCACTGGAGTTACGCCTCTCGAACTAGCCACAGCCTATGCATCATTTTCTAACGGTGGTTACCACATTCAATCACACAGTATCAAAAAAATAGAATACATCGAAACTAAAGAAATAAAAGAATTTAAATACAAAAAAACAAGAGTCATGGCCGATTCTACCGCCTACTTAATAACAAATATGTTAGAATACGCTGTTAATTATCAATTTAACGGAGGAGCTAAAGTATCAGGCATGGCCGTTGCCGCCAAAACAGGTACAACTAACTATAGTGATGCAGATATTAAAAGATTGGGTCTAAGCAAAACAGCCATTCCAGATTTATGGACCGTAGCTTATACCCCTGAATATTCAATCGCGGTATGGTATGGTTATGAAAAAGCAGACTCAGAAAATCATTTAAAAAACAGTAACAACACACCAAAAGACAAAATAATGAAAACAGTTATGACAGCCATTCCAAAAACAGGATCTAAATTCAACATTCCATCAAGCGTCGTTAAAAGCAAAGTAGAAATGGGAACATGGCCAGCTCAACTACCAAGTGATTATACCCCAAGTGCCTTCATTACTGAAGAATGGTTTGTAAAAGGAACAGAACCAACCGAAGTATCGGAAAGATTTGCTAAACTAGATGATGTAAAATCACTAGAAGCCAAATATAGCAAAACTAACAACACCATAAAACTAACATGGAACCACACAACTCCAAACATTCTTTCCTCTTCATACTTAACTTCATATTTTAATCAAAACGTCTTTGGTAATGAATCCGCTAAATACTTACAAGAACGCCTAGATTATAATGCTGGTACACTAGGACCACTAAAATATCACATCTACTTAAAAGATGGCAACAATTTAAAAGAAGTAGCTTCAACTACTAATAAAGAATACACCTACAAAATATCTATAAACGATACAAATAATCTTACATTCGTAGTTAAAGTTGAATATGAATATTTTAAAAGCAATGCCTCAAATGGTGTAACTAAAGAAATAAAAATTGATTCATCATCTATAACAGAAGAAGACAGTGTCGTTATGAAACTTATCGGAGACGAAATAGTTAACATCAAAAAAGGTGAAATATACAAAGAACCAAATCCAGGTATCAGTATCACCGAAGATAATATTAGCATATATAACATATGCACCATAAATATTACTGTTCAAACCAACAATAAAACTAAATCAGTGGCAAACAGTACAGAAGTAAGCAATTATATAAACGAAGCCGAAGTAGGAACCCATTATATTAAATATACTGTTAAATATGATGGAAAAACCTATACCAAAACAAGAACAATAAACATAACTGAATAAAACAGGTATTATTTACCTGTTTTTCTTTTATAATTACAAAATTCTTTTATCTTACATTCACTACATAAAGGAATAATTGCCTTACACTTATATCTACCAAACAAAACCAATTGATGATGTGTACGATTCCATCTTTCACGTGGAACCTTTTTCATTAATTTTCTCTCAACATCCAAAACACTATCCTTACTATTACTAATTCCTAATCTTTCACTCACCCTTTTTACATGAGTATCTACAGCCATCGCTGGCTCATCAAACAAAGTAGCCAAAACTACATTAGAAGTCTTATGGCCAACCCCCTTAATACCTTCCAGGAATTTTCTATCATTTGGCACATAACCTCCATATTCATATATACTCTTAACTATTTCCTTAACAAACAAAGCCTTCTTACGATAAGTTCCTATCTCTCTAATAATATCTTCAATATCATTTATATCAGCATTCATTAATTTTTCCAAACTATCATACTTTTCAAACAAAACAGAAGTAACCTTATTAACTTTTTTATCAGTAGTTTGAGCACTAAGTGAAACTGCAATTAAAAACTCATAATCCTTATTATAATTAAGCTCACACTTAGCATCAGGAAATAAATAATCTAAATAATCATAAATATTCTCATTCATCTAACCAATTATAATCAAAAACATCAACATCCTCACCTTTTTTCTTGCGATATCGTTCCTTGTCCTTAATTACATCCTCCTTTGTCTTAATATTCTTCCTCTTCCATTCATATAATATTTTTTCAATATACCTTAATCCCGTTGCCCCATTATAAACCGCTTCCTTCAACGCCTCGATAATAAGTTCATTATTCATATTGGAATTAATCCATCCCTTAATAATTTCATATTCCATTGGAGATAAAGTTCTTCCAAACTCTTTCTCAAAAATGCCATAAATACCATCATCTTCCTCATCAACACAAATAGCACTCTTATCAATAGCAAGCCCAAGCAACTTACTATAAAGTAAATCTAAAGAAATATATTCTTCACTCTTACCATGACCATTCTTCTTGATATCAATAGAAATAATCCTCTTATCACATAAATTTGATATTATTTCCATAACCTTAAACTTATCCATATTTAAATCTAATGCTATCTTATTAGGATCATAACTACTATCATCACTCTTATTGAAAATCAAAATTAAAACAATTAATTCCTCTTCAGTTAAATTAAGTTTCTTATAATTATAAAACAAAATATTTGGTACCATCATAGGCCTATTCTTAATAAGTTCAATAATTAAATTACTATTATTCATAAGTTACCTCCTAATTTCTACTTCATTAATAAGTTTTTCATCCTCTATATCATAATAACTATACACTAAATAATAAGTATTCATAGACTCTTCTTCATACATAAGCATATTTCTTTTATAAACAATATCATATTTATTATAATTAATATTACCACGTTCTTTTTCCAAAACTAACTTATACTTATCATCAAAAACATACACCTTATCATTAGTCAATACTACATAATGATAATTATTCTTATTAACATAAACAATATCTTTAATTTTTGTCTTATTACTCACCTCATTAATTAAATCACCATCATAATTACCCACGACAAAACATAATAAACAAAAAAATAAAGCAAATAACAAAACAATTCCAATTACTATTTTTTTCCACATATTCATACTAATCACTTAAGAATATTTTACCAAAGATATTAAAAAATGTCTAACTAATTAGACACCTTTTATACACAAATTATTCACTATACTTTTCTTTTATATACCTAACAATTTCTTCATATTCATTAATAACATTTCCATATATAATATCTTTTTCTAAATTATCCATAATATTCTTTAAATATGAAGAAGGTTTTATATTTAATATACTAGCAATCTCAATAGGGTGTATCTTAATATCACTCTTCGATAGTATTGGAAAATTCTCTCTAATAACATTAATTTCCTTCTTATCAATTCCCTTAATATCCGCACATATAGTAGAAATATATAAACCATATTTATAAACATTATATTTATCTAATAAATCCAGTTTCACCAATTCCCTAACCTTCTTCATCTGTAATTTTTCTAACTTAGTAAATGGATATAAATTATCCACATCTAATTGACTCCATATTCCAACAATATTATCACAAACAATAACATCTTTTAACTTAGAAATATCCAAATACTTATCTAAACCTAAATCAAGTATTAACCTAATTCCCTTTTCCCTATTACTACTAGAAAATATCTTATCTAATTCCTCTTTTTTTCTATTATAAGATAAATTCTTTAATAAATAACCATATTTTTTTAAATAAATCATAGTCTTATCATCTATCTTAAAATCAAGTATAGTAGAAAATCTAATCGCTCTTAAAATACGAAGTGAATCCTCCTTTATTCTATATCTAGGATTACCCACTGTTTTAATAATATGATTATCTATATCACATCTTACATGAAGCAAATCAATAACATTATTATTACTATCAATACATAAAGTATTCATTGTAAAATCTCTTCTCAATAAATCCTTTTTTAAACTATTAATATATTTTATTTTTATTGGTTTTCGATTATTCTCATACTTTATATCTTTTCTTAAAGTAGTAATATCAAAAAAACACTTTTTATAAACAACAACAACAGAACCATAAGTATTAATAGGAATATTCTTAACATTAAATAAGTTAATTATATCCTTAGGTGTAGCACTTGTGCAAATATCAATATCAGTAGACTTTCTTCCTAAAATATAATCTCTTACAAAACCACCAACAATATATGCCGTATACCCATTACTTTCGAATATCTTTAAAATCTCAATAGCCTTCTCTAACATTAATTTATCACCTTTTCAAAAAAAAACCTTTAAGGTTTAGTTTAAAGATTCTTTTAATTTGCTACCTGCTTTAAATCCAGCTACAACTGAAGCAGCAATTTTAACTGGTTCACCAGTTTGAGGATTACGTCCAGTTCTAGCAGCTCTCTTTTTAGCGGTGAAAGTACCAAATCCAACTAAAGTAACTTTTCCTTCTTTCTTTAATCCTTTAGAAATTCCTTCTACCATTGCATCTAATGCTCTAGCAGCAGCAGCTTTAGATAAATCAGCATTTTCAGCAATGAATTCTACTAATTCTTGTTTTGTCATTTTTTAACCTCCATTATTTTTTAATAAGCATATGACATTAATAACATATCCTTACAACATAAAGATACCACGAAACATAAGTAAAATCAAGTTTTTTTTACACTATTTTACAAAAAAAAGCTAAATAACAATAGCAATCATGTTATTTGAGCCTTTATTAACAATTTTAGATAATGTTGTTCTTAATTTATATCTAATATTTTCAGGCATAATCGATAATTTTGCTTGAATTCCTTCCTGAACAATAACATCTAAACTTCTACCAAATATTTCACTTTTCCATATATCATTACTCTCTGGATCCTTCATCAAATAATTAATTAATTCCTTGGATTGTAACTCAGAACCAATAATTGGTTCAAAGGTACTCTCAACATCAACTCTAATCATATGAATAGACGGAGCAATTGCCTTTAATTTAATACCATATCTTGAACCTTGCTTAATTACCTCAGGTGTATCCAACTTCATATCTGACAAAGTTGGCGAAGCAATACCATACCCCGTTTGTTTTACCATCTTTAAAGCCCCTTTAATTTGGTCATATTCTGTTTTAGCAATACTAAGTTCCTGAAATAAATTAAGTAAATTAGCTTTTGATGTAATATTAACCCCAATAATTTCATTTAAAACTTGATTATATAAACCGCTTGGAGCCTCTAAATTAATTATAACCTCACCAGTTGATGCATCTACTTCTGCAACATAAGATTTACTAATACAATCACAATCATTAAAATGACTAGTAATACTTTCAATATCTCTTAATTTATTGACCTCAATAACACTTTCTTTAATCTTATCAATATACATTTTCTTTAAACTATGATTATGATTTAAAACTGCTATCCACTCAGGCATATTAACCTTAACCATTGATATAGGAAATTCATATAAAGCCTCTTTTAAAATCATGTACATATCCTTCTCTTGCATAGATTCTACATTCATAGGCATGACTGGAACATTATAAGTTTCTTTTAAATTTAAAGCCATTTTCTCCGTTTCAGGTAACATAGGATGAGCCGAATTTAAAATAACTATAAAAGGTTTCCCAATTTCTTTTAATTCCTCAATAACTGTTTTCTCAGCCTCGATATAATCAGCACGTGGAATCTCTCCAATAGAACCATCAGTAGTCATTACAATACCAATTGTTGAATGGTCTTTTATTACCTTCTCTGTTCCTATTTCAGCCGCCTCTACAAAAGGAATAGCCTCATCATACCAAGGTGTCCTAACCAATCTAGGGCCATTTTCATCCTCATAACCCTTCGCTGCAGGAATAACATAACCAACACAGTCAACCATTCTAATATTAGCAGTAAAATCGCCAACGTTTATTTTAGCCGCTGTACCAGGAACAAACTTAGGCTCGGTAGTCATAATAGTTTTTCCTTGTGCCGCCTGTGGTAACTCATCTAAAGCCCTTTTCCTTTCATATTCATCTTGAATATTAGGAACAACTAAAGTTTCCATAAATCTTTTAATAAATGTACTCTTCCCAGTTCTAACAGCCCCGACTACACCTAAATATATATCCCCATCAGTCCTTTTAGCAATACTTTTTATAACTTCTATTTTTTCCATAAATACCTCACTCTCTTATCACTAAATACTATGAATAAAAAAAATAAATATGAAAAAATAATCAAAAAAAAGATACTTTTTAAAAATACCTTAAATAACATATAAAAATATTGAAAAGAAGAAAAGTACTGAAGCAAAAAGAACAAACAAATGAAATACCGAATGCATATACTTCTTTTTCTTACCTAATCCATAAAATATTGCCCCGACAGTATAAAGAACACCAGCAGATAACATTAAGAAAATACCTTCCATACTAATAGACCTTAATAAATATTTAAAAGAAAATATAATCATCCATCCCATAATAATATACAAAAACATAGATATTTTTTTATATTTATTTAAATCAACAGCATTTAAAACTATACCAATAGTAGCACAAACCCAAATAATACCAAACATAGTCCATCCAATATTCTTAGGTAAAACCACTAAAACATATGGCGTATAAGTACCTGCAATAAGCAAGAAAATGCTACAGTGATCAATTATTCTAAACACCCTCTTTGCATTATTAACTTTTAAAGAATGATACATTGTTGACATTGTGTATAAAATAATTGATGTTGTTCCATAAATACAACTACTAACAATAGCATAAACATCATTATGCTTCGCACTAAAAACAATACATAAAACCAATGCTACCACGGATAACAAAGCACCAATACCATGACTAATTGCACTTACAAGTTCTTCACCCAAAGTATACTTAGGTATCTCAATTCTATCCTTTAAACTCATATAACTTCCTCCAACTATTTTTATCTAGTATAACATATTATTTCTTAATTACAAAGACAAAACTTGTATTATCAGCATTACCTGAAGCAAAACCATGATAATTCTTACTTAATTTAACTAAATTCTCTACTCTTTCACTATAAGAATTTACCTTTAAAACATATTTAGATAACTCCGTTACACCCTCATTATTAAACTTAAGAATACCATTTGCTAAATTATTAATACCATCCAAATATAATTTAGAATTATTATTTACAACACAATGTCTTTTAAGAAAAATTTCCATATTACTATCAATTGAAATAATATTATCTTCCAACTTACCAGTTTCACTTCTTAAAGCCTTAATATTACTAAGTAAATTTTTAGTATCATTAGTAGTTTTCATAATCATTTGCAATAACTCAGTAATAGATTCATTATTAGTTTTCAAAAGAGTTATTAACTCATAAGAATCCTTAACTAAAGCCTTTTCTTCATCAGTAACATCAAGAGAAATATTACTTAATGTTTCATAATCCATTCCAGTTTTCTCAAGTAAATTACTAATTGTCTTATCATTAGTCTGTATTAAAGTATTTAACTTATTTATCTTATCCTTATATTCACTAGCATTTAATTTACTTAAATTATCATCCAAACTTAAAATTTACTTAGCAAAATTAGATGGAACAATAATAAAAGCAAAAGTTACTAACTCAAAATCATCTGTTAAAATATCTTACCCTTTCATTGTCTCAATATCACTAGGTAAATAAACCAGCAAATTATAATTTACTCTTGTATTCTTATAACCTATAAAACTAGGTATTAATAATAACAATGATACAATTACTATCATAAGACTATTCCTAGTAATAAAATTAGCTATTTTTTTCATAATCTTCCTCCTTCTCTTCGTATTTTATTCTCAATTTAAAAAAAGTACCACTCACAAAACTAACACTCTGTATGATAAACAACTTTTGTCTAAAATTGTATTGATAAATAAACAACTTTTGTCGTTTATCTTTACAAATGTATCAAAAAAAACATATAATATCAATATATCTAACTATCAAATGCAAACCAAAAAACTACAACAACATAGTAAAAACAAGGAAAAAATAATAAATATTAAAAACAATCTATTTATTAAACAACCAAATAAAAGAAAGAAGTGATAAAAACATGAATACAAAAAATGATTTAAGAATCATTAAAACAAGACGCCTATTATATGACAGCTTAATTAATTTAATGAAAGATAAACCCATCGAAGAAAAAGGAAAAATATATACCTCAATTATGATAAATAATAAAAATAGCATCACCATGGACATGGTATATGATGCTCTCAATGAAGATGTAAAAAAAAGACTAGCCAGCTTTGATGCCCCTAGTCATATCCCCATCGAAATAGTATCAAAATTTTATATTGGTGCTGTTTTCAATATTGGAATCAAATGGTTAAAAAACAGAAATAAATATACCAAAGAAGAACTAATTAAATATTTAGAAGAATTAATTCCTAATAATACCTGGTAAAACAACTAAATACTCTGTTTCTTCTTTAATGAAGTAATAAATACCGTACTTTTATTATCAAGAATACTATCTATAATAACATTCTCTAGCCTACTCTTAATTATCTTATCAACCTTTCTAGCTCCAAAATCATAATAATTAGAAAGTTCTACTATTTCATTAACAGCATTCTTACCTATTTTTATAGTAACATTTGCATACTTTTTCTTTAAAACATTTATTTTATTCTTAATAATGTTCCTAATATTCTCCTCAGTTAAATGATTAAATAAAATAATATTATCAATACGATTAACAAAAGGCAAACTAAGTTCATTCTTAAGCTCATTTAAAACAGTGCTCTCCGCTTTATTATTAAAACCTACATTGTTTTTTTCATACCCAATATTACTAGTCATAATAATAATATTATTATTAAACTTAATCGTATTTCCCTTAGAATCTTTTATTAAACCATCATCTAATATTTGATAAAAAAGATTAATTACCTGCGGATGAGCCTTTTCTATTTCATCCAAAAGAATAACACTATAAGGTTTATTCCTAATTTCATCTAAAATATTTTTATTATCATCATATCCCACATATCCAGGTGCCGAACCTACTATCTTATTTACCGAAGTAACATCAGCATACTCACTCATATCAAGTCGTATCAAATTCTTACCACCCACTAAAAGATTAGCGTATATTTTAGATAAAGCCGTCTTACCAGTACCACTAGGACCTACAAAAAGAAATGAAATACATTTATTATCACTCTTATAACCAAACTTAATACGCTTAGTAATATCTATTAAATTCTTAATAGCTTCATCTTGCCCAACAATATTATCACGCAATTGTTTTTCGATATTTTTAACTACCTTAGCATCATCCTTTAAAATCTCATAAACAGGTATTTGAGTCTTAGTATGAATAACATTAGCTACATCTTTTATTGTAACTATTTTATTATTTCTATTTATATTAAGCATTAAATTATTTAATTTCTCTTGTAATACAATTTCTTTTTTACGATAAGTATATGCCTTATCAATATTATTTTCAATTATATAACTATTCTTTAACTTATCAAGCTTATCTATCTCTAATTCTAAAGAAGTAATCTCCTTATCTATTTTAGTTTCTTTAATACTAACCCTAGAACACACTTCATCCATAATATCAATCGATTTATCAGGTTCACTTCTATCATAAATATATTTTGCGGATAACTTAACAATATCCTCTAATAATTCAGGTTGTAATATCACTTTATGAAATTTCTCATATATTGGTTTTAATTTAGTAAGTATTTCTAAAGTCTTCTCATAACTAGGTTCTTCAATATTAACTTTTTGGAATCTTCTTTCCAAAGCCTTATCCTTTTCAATAAATTTTTTATATTCTTCCACTGTAGTAGCTCCGATACACCTTAAATGTCCACGTGCCAAAGCAGGTTTTAAAATATTTGAAGCATCAATTGCCCCTTCTGCACCACCTGCCCCAACAAGAGTATGAATCTCATCAATAAATAAAATAATATCATCATTTGTTTCTATTTCATTTAATATTTTCTTCATTCTCTCTTCAAATTCACCACGATATTTAGTTCCCGCAACTGTCGTAGCCATATCCAATGATATAATCTTCTTATTTTTTAAATAATCAGGCACTTCATTTTTTACAATACGCTTCGCAAGTTCCTCCACTATTGCCGTTTTACCAACACCAGCATTACCAATCAAAATAGGATTATTTTTAGTACGACGACAAAGAATTTCTAAAACACGTTCAATTTCTTTATCTCTATCAATTACTGGATCAGTTAGATTATTCTTAGCCTTCTCATTTAAATTAATGCCTAATTCTTCAATTAACAATTTCCTATTTTTTTTAGGTTTAACCTTCTTAACCAAAGAAGTTGCAAACTCCACATACATTGCATTAATATCAATACCCATACTTAAAAATATCCTAATTGCAACCCCTTCTCCTTCTTCTAACAAAGAAGAAAATAAATGCTCAGTAGTAACTACACCATCATTATTGTCTTTACTATCCAATATTGCAGAATTTATAACCTTTTTCAAAAGAGGAGTATATAGAAATAAAGAATTATTTTCTTCACCTATTCCCAATACTTTAATTATTTCTTTCTTAAATATTTCATAATCTAAATGATAACTACTTAATTTTTCTTTAATTTTTTTACTATGACTCAACATTGATAACACCAAATGCTCAGTCCCAATATAAGGATGCTTTAATTCTAACATCTCTAATTTTGCTTTTACTAATATATTTTGTGCTTCCTCACTAAAATTACCAAACATAAAAATACCCTCCTTATACACTATTCTATGTATATATTGGGTATTTTATCATTTTTTTAAACATTTACTAAATTATTAACAAAATACATAAAATTACAAATATCACAATTAATAATTCTAAAGCTAAACGCCAAATAAATTTAAACCATTCTTTATATGGAACATTTAAATAAGTTAAAGACGCTACAAGAATAACACTTGTTGGAGCTATTAACATAGTTAAATAATATAAACTTTGAAACATTACTGCAAGTACTGGATTAACTGCTGTATCAGTTATTTGTTCCATAAGTGGACTTAATACTCCTACAATTGTATAAAAATAATCAACATGTAAGAAACTACCAATTACTACAAGAATAGAAGATAAAGCAACATTAAATCCACCAGTTAAATCAACTGTCCATTTAACAATACTTGTCATAAATCCATTATTAAATACAAACACTAAAACAGCTAAAGCTAAAATCATCATTGATGCTGTTGGAACCATTTTTCTCATTCCTTCAACAAAACCATTTAAAGCATCTTCAAGTTTTACTCTATAAATGATGGCTATAGCTATTGTAGCCACTACAAGCAAGTTAATAGTCATTAATTGATTACCTACATTACCGATTGATAACCAATTACCTAATGCTGGAAATGTATTAGAAATAATATTTCCAAATACTGAAAAATCACCAATTTTAATGCCTAAAATCCAATCATGAAATTTATTAAAGATATCTAATCCAAATAATGAATTCCATGGAGTTAAACCTAAAATTAAGAATAAAATTACAACACTAAATACTGTTATTAAAGGCCATACTTTAATATTCTTATAACTACCCTTAACTTCAGTAATTAAAATATCAGTATCATCTTTAATTTCATATTTAACTTTCTTCTCTTCTACTGCCTTGATATGCTTAAACACATATAAAACTAGTAAACCTACCGCAATAACTAGTAAGAATATCTTAGGAAATATATTAGAATACTTTTCAATATCTAACAAATCTTCAAGTGTTATTAAACTAAATGTATATGAATTAAAATCTACAAAAGTTACAAAAATTCCACCTAATAAACCAACTAGAATCGCTCCAATTGTTGAAGCAAGTGCCACTAATTTATCATAACCCATTAATAATATAATTGATATTACAAATGGTACAAAGATAAAAAGTGGTAACGAAATGCCTGTCAAAGACGCAATAAGAGCAAAAATAATTATTACTGCTACTAAAAAGTTCTTATTATCTTTATATTTAGTAACAATAGAATCAATTAATTTCTTATATGCACCAGTTTTATTTAGAATACCATAGAAACCACCAATTAATAAGATTAAAACGATAGTATCAGTAAAATAAGACAAAGTTTGAGCAATACTTATAACTGCAGTACCTATTCCTAAATAATTTCTTTCACCACTAGAACCTGGTATAGCAAATGTCAGTATCATTGCTAATAGTAATGTTCCAGCAATTAGTTTAAATAATCCATTTTTTTTCATATTTTCCTCCCATACTAATTATAACACTTTCAAGTATTTTTTCAATATATTGTGTAAAATATATGTAAAATTAATAAATAAACTTCAAAAATTACCAACAACTGGTAAAAATTTCCACGATAAACAAAATAGCCTCTAATGTATAACAAAAAAATAAGTCAAACTATTAATATTTAAATCTCACATAAACTTAATCTAAAATAATTAACTTTTAATAAAATATAAAATCAAACTAATGACTTTTTACTAAAAATTTGATACAATATAACAAAAGGAGGAATCTCTATGGCTTTAATCAAATGCCTAGAGTGTAACAAAAAAATAAGTGATAAATCAGAAAATTGTCCCCACTGTGGGCATAAAAATGATAATACAACATGCCCAGAATGCGGAACTGTTGTAAAATCAAGTGATAACACTTGTCCTGAATGTGGCTTCCCACTTCAAAAGAAAAATACTCAAAATATTATAAGCGAAAATTTAGATAAAATTACTGGAGCACAAAGCAAAAACTATGTAACTTTTAAAGATTTATTTAAAAATACTTTCAATAAACATACAGAAGAAGAATTAGACGAAGTATTCATATGTGGTGGCAAAAATACAACCCCAGAATTAAAAGATATCGATCCTAAAAAAGCAAGTGCTTGGGTATATTTTAAAATATTAATATTTTTCATAATAGCATACATTCCAGTTAGAATCGGCTTCATATCATATGGCAATACAAACTTTCTACCAGCAATGATTATGCTTGGTGCCTTCGCTGTACCATTTACTATATTAATATTTTTCTTTGAAATCAACGTATTTAGAAATATACCATTCTATAAAGTTATGAAATATTTTATATTAGGTGGAGGCTTAAGCTTAATATTAGCAATACTTTTCTTCTCATTAGATTTCAATACTGATATTACCACTTATTCAGGTGCCCTTATGGTCGGACTTATTGAAGAAGTTGCTAAAACCGCTATTGTTGCATTCTTCTTATTTAAAAGTAAAAAAAGCAATTACATATTAGATGGACTATTAATTGGGGCTGCCGTTGGTGCTGGATTTGCAGCATTTGAAACAGCAGGATACATACTACGATTAGGATTAAGTAACGGACTCAATATAATGCTCCAAGTTATTAAACTTCGTGGATTCTTAGCTCCCGGTGGACACGTTGCTTGGGCCGCTATTGAAGGTGCAGCATTAATGTATGTAAAAGAATTTGATAAACTAGATAAAAAACATCTAAATGACAAAAGATTTTTACTAATTTGCCTAATTCCAATTATACTCCATGGAATATGGGATATGCCTATTAGTGATCCAATTTATCTTTTTCATATAGCTATAACAATATCTGCTTGGATAGTTATTATATACTTTATAAACTTAGGCTTAAAACAAGTAGATGATGCAAAAGAATTAGAAAAGAAAAAAATTAATTAAATTCAATTAATGAGATTAGTTTGGTACATAACAACTAATCTCTTATTATTTATAAATTATTCAAAAAATCATTCTACTAAAATTAGTCTAACCATAAAATCAATTCTAGACATTAAAAAAAATTACAATACCATAATAAATTCATAAATTGTATTTAAATGAAATAATCATAAAATGAGTTGAATAAATTTTAATAAACTACCATTAATGAAAATAGGTTTAGTACTATTTAATTTTCAAGCCCATTCAACTTTGCTTGCTAGTTCATGACTTATTTTAATTTCTTATTTGATTATTTTTATCATAATATCATCAACACCTTTCTTAAACGACAAAAAAATC
>OIEN01000563.1_pt1 | contig 21885 bp, 14 predicted proteins | sample 1581741 | NCBI WGS metagenome assembly OIEN01 (sample SAMN01760944, study PRJEB22395) | human gut metagenome | reverse complement strand
TCCGTAAAAGTTCGTAATTTTGTTTACTTCAACCCTCACATAGTTTATTGGAAAATTTCTTTCTCGTTTCGTTTGAATAATTATGAGAAATTAAAATGTACTTGTAATGTATTATTCATTTTCGTTTACTAATGTTTTTAAATTTCACCATCGACTAAACAATCTAGTTTTCTCCGTTATGGCTAGAAGGAGATGTGTACGCTCTTTTTGAAAAGAAATTTTATGAAAAACAAACTTAAAATCGGAGTTTCTAAGAATTCTCCAAAGAAAAGTGTTGTTACTTATAGGAAGACATAAGTTGATGTTGAGGTTAAAAACTTAATAGCTTAATCAAACAAAGTTACAAAGATCGTTCCTAAATATTCAGTTAAATAGGGAAGAGATTTAAATGTTAATTGATTTAAACTGATCACTTTTTCACTAAATCAAAAAATTGCGCAGTATAAATAAACAAATATAAGATATTAATAGTTTTAAACTGCGCAAAAATACCTAATTATGAAAAATTGCGCAGTATAAATGCGCTAACACTAGGATATTAATGGTATTAAACTGCGCAAAAATATTTAATTATGAAAAATTGCGCAGTATAATACTAATGTAATAAGAGGTGAGTCTATGATAATACGTGAAAAATATTTAGAACAAATAAGACCTTTTTATGACAGTGACTTAGTCAAAATAATAACTGGCATAAGAAGATGTGGTAAATCGGTCATTCTAAAAACTATATATGATGAAATAAACCGTATCACTTCAAATACAATATATTTAGATTTTGAAGACGCTGCAGTTTTAAAAAAAGCTTATTCTGCTGATTTATTGTTAAATTATGTAGAGCAAAACAAAAAAAATGGAAAATGCTATATATTTTTAGATGAAGTGCAAAATGTAAAAGATTGGGCAATTGCTGTAAGAACTCTTAGACTTCATAATAACTCTGTTTTTATCTCTGGATCTAATTCTAAATTACTATCTAAAGAATTTGCTACCGAATTGTCTGGAAGATATATTTCCTTTAGGATTAGACCTTTCGTTTATAAAGAAATTGTTAAGTATTCAAATCAAATCGGAAAAACTTTTAATGTTACAGATTATCTAATATGGGGAGGCTTTCCAAAAAGATTTGATATGGAAAATGGTGATGCAACAATTAGATATTTAAAAGATTTGGAAGACACAATTGTTATAAAAGATTTAATAAAAAGATATAAAATTAAAAAGCCTGATTTATTTAAAAAGTTCGTTAATTTTGTCTTGAGAAATAATTCTAGAATATTATCAGCAAGATCGATCAACAAATACTTAGCCGGTCAAGGCATTGAGTGTTCCTCAAATACAATATTAGGCTATATGCATTACCTTAAAGAGGCTTATGTTATAGATGAATTGCCACAATACTCTACAAAAGTTAAAAGAGAATTAAGCTTTAATAATAAAATATATAATTCAGATGTATCCTTTAATTCTTTAAAAGTCGATAATAATAGATATGATTTCGACCATAATTTAGAAAACATTGTATATAATGAACTTTTATTTATGGGATATGATTTAAAAGTGTTTGATAACAATGGAAAAGAAATTGATTTTATTGCATCGAAAAATGGGAAAACTTATTTAGTACAGGTTGCTTATAGTGTTGTTGATGAAAAAGCTTACAAAAGGGAATTTAGTGCATTTTCTAATTTGGATAATAGCAATCAAAAAGTATTAATAACAAATGATGCAATAGATTATTCAACATCTACGGTACGTCATATTAGACTTGAAGATTTCTTGTTAATGGATGAATTATAATATTTCATATTTGAAAGCCAAACGTAACTGCAAAGTAAAAGTTAATGTTTTGCGTTTATTTATAGAGGCACGTATGTCTTTATTAGATGAAGATAAAAATTTGGTGTAAGTTCATTTAAGATTGACGTTATTAATCATCACAAAACATTCAATAAATTCACTTTTATGATATTATTAAAATGTAAATCAGTAAGAGAAATTAGGTGATTTTAGATGCAAAACAAATACTTCGTTGCTTTATTGCTAGGTTCTATATTTTTATTGTTTGCTACATTGATATTTGGCATTTTATGTATCTGGCCATTATGTGATTTCTTCTCAAATAATATAAATCCAGGCCATATTGTTACTATTTTAACTATTCCTATATCATGTTTAATATTTATTGTTGCTTTGATTTTGTTTTCGGTTTACTTATTTAAATTTATCAAAATACGAAAAACAAACAATCTCTAATAAGAACTTTTAATAAGGTGCAGCTAGCATCTTTTTAAGAAAGAATCATTCACTAACAATAAACTCCATTGAAAAAGGTGTAAAATCAATAATAATCTCCCTTGAAAAAGGTGCAAAACTAACAATAAACTCCCTTGAAAAAGGTGTAATAATAATTATGAAAGATTGGAAGGTGCTATTTTATGTATACGTCAGATTTATATAACGAATATGAAACTTTACTCATGAATTTAAGTAAAACAATGTTTTTTGGCTTAGCAGCTGTAACGCATTATTTAAAAAACCCAAGATTAAAAGATACTGGGTTGAAAGAGTTCTACAAGAGTCATGCTCTAGTTGTAAAGGATAAAATATCTAAAGAAAATTACATTGATGTGCGAAAAGAAGAACATCCAACTGTTTGTGGTGGAGTGACTGAATATCTTACAAAAATCAGGCTTGCCAGAAACTTAAATGTTGATTTAGACGAACTTAAATTTTTTGATGATGTTAAGAAGTCAAAATACAAAAATTTGAGCGACGAAGATCTAGCCTTTTATTTATATGAACCAGATATTATTTATAGATCTGGCATGGGTTATACAGAGGAAATCAATGAGCATAAAAATTTAATAATTGATAAGGCGAGAATATTATCTGATATTGCTCTAAAACTGATTTACTCGAAATTTCCTACCATTACATCTATTGATTTTCACCCAGACGGTCATGTTTTATACAAAAACAAGCTGGCGATTAAAGGCGATTCCGATTTGCTGATTAATAATTGTTTAATTGATTTCAAAACTAAAAAAGACGCTTCTATTTCTCTTGAAGACAGAGCGCAACTCTTTGCTTATTCAATAAATAAATATGCAAGAGACGGAGAGGAGTACGATAAAGTTTACGTTTTAAATCCACGTTACAATTATATTGGTGAATTAGTGAGAAACGACTAACGAAATTTGAGAAGTTTTGTAATTACTTTATATTAATTGATGTAATGTTTCTCAAGATTTATTGATAAATGAATTAATTTGGCGTCTCAATATTGAAGACTCTTTAAAATTGAATAAATAAGCCATCTTTCCGTTATGGTTAGGCTTCCCCTACAAAACTAACAATAATTTCCCTTGAAAAAGGTGTAAAATCAATAATAACTTCCCTTGAAAAAGGTGCAAAACTAACAATAAACTCCCTTGAAAAAGGTGTAATACATTAATCAAATTAACCGCTAACAATATTTCTGGAACACAAACTGTTTTAAATTTTCCTTATTATCTAACATTGTTTTTATTTAAAAGCGGCGAATGAATAAATTTTTTGGCGTTGTGAAAATTGCAACAACATAGCTTTTTAATTATGGCGAGAAGGCATCCTTAAAATTTTGCTGTTAAGGATTATAAAAAAAGTTAAGTAGAATTGAGGTAACAACGATCCGTTCAACCAATGAATACAATGTATTGTATTGATTGAATAAAGATCAAAAAGAGGTACTAAGTTTTCTTGAGATAACTCAAAAAGTAGTTAATACACCATATAAACATGGATTTAGGCAGTTATCAAAACACTAAAGTTTAGGTTTTAAAACATGAGTATTTGAAACTTGTTTATGAAATAGTTAATAAAGAAGTTTAGTTAATGAAGAGGCTGAACTATTTTTATTTGCCGATTATCCAGCAATATATCTACCAATCGTTAATTTTAGAACAAGATGCGCTTTATAAATATTTAATTAACTTGAAGATGGACTTATCTCCACTGAAATTAAGAGTAATTGAACATAATTTAATACATTTTAAAAACGCTTAATCTTTATTTTTTGCTTTGGTTTCTCTATCATTATTAGGAAAAGAGAAATATACCTATGAAAGCTAGTAAGATGATTATACCAACGTTAAAAGAAGCCCCACAGGAAGCAATTATTGACTCCCATATTTTGATGTTACGCGCAGGACTAATTAGAAAATTAGTCTCCGGAGTCTATAATTATTTACCTTTAGGCCTCCGTTCTTTACATAAAGTAGAAAAGATTATAAAAGAAGAGATGGATCGCTCGGGAGCCTTAGAAATTTTATCTTCTGCGATGCAACCAAAAGAGTTATGGGAAGAATCAGGAAGATGGAATAAATATGGTCCAGAATTATTTAGATTTAAGGATAGACATGACCGTGATTATTGTTTAGGTCCTACTCATGAAGAAATATTTACTGATTTAATTAGAAATACTATCAAATCCTATAAGCAATTACCATTAAATATTTATCAAATTCAAACTAAGTATCGTGATGAGATGAGACCTAGATTTGGCCTTATGAGAGGTAGAGAATTCATCATGAAAGATGCTTATTCTTTTGATGTCGATGAAAAAGGATTAGATGAGTCGTATAAAATCATGTATGAGACTTATTCTCGAATTTTTACTCGTTTAGGTTTGAATTTTAAAGTAGTTCTTGCAGATACTGGTGCAATTGGAGGCAATGCTTCTCACCAGTTTATGGCTTTAAGTGATATTGGTGAATCAAATATTATTTATTGTGAAAATTGCTCCTATGCTGCAGATGAAGAAAAAGCTTATTCTCACGCTCCAACTTTAGAAAAAGAAGAATTAAAAGATAGAGAAGAAGTCTTAACTATTAATAAACATTCGATTGAAGAAATAAGTGAATTTTTAAATTTACCTCTTTATAAGATTGCTAAAAGCATGATTTATTATGCAGAAGATAGTAAGCAATATGGCATGTTTATCGTTAGAGGAGATTACGAAGTTAACGAAATCAAAGTTGCTAATGCATTAAATTCTTCTGAAGTATTTATTCGTTTGGCTAGTGATGAAGAAATATTATCTCTAGGTTCGATAGCTGGATTTATTGGTCCTGTTAACTTCTCTAAATGCGAAATATTTATCGATGAAGAAGTGACAAAAATGACGAATTTTGTCGTTGGAGCTAACAAAAAAGACTATCACCTAGTTAATGTTAATTACAAAAAAGATTTTGATGGAATTATTGGTGATTATAAAAAAGCTAAAGAAGGTGACCTTTGTCCAATATGTGGGAAACCATTAAAGAGTGAACGTGGGATTGAAGTTGGACAAGTATTTAAGTTAGGTACTAAATATTCTTTACCAATGAACTGCACATTCCTTAATGAACAAGGAAAGACCTTACCAATGGTAATGGGGTGCTATGGAATTGGAGTAACTAGAACTTTCCAAGCTATTATTGAACAACATCATGATGAATATGGAATCGTTTTCCCTTTAGAAACTGCTCCATGCCATATTGTTATTGTTCCTGTTAACTACGATGATGAAGAACAACGTAGAGTAAGCGATAAGTTATACGAAATGCTTAATTTTAAAGTTGAAACTGTTTTAGACGATCGAAAGATGAAAATAGGTTTCAAAATGAAAGATTGGGAACTTATTGGTATTCCTTATATTGTTGTTGTTGGTAGAAGAGCTTCGGAAAATATTGTTGAGCTTAAAAATCGTAATGATAATTCTAAAGTAGAGTTAACTCTTGATGAAGTAAAAGAGTTTATTATTGATAAAGTTAATAATTTAAAATAAAGATTTTGTTTAAATTTGAGTTTTACCTTTAAGTTTAAAGTTTGCTTATATAGTATGAGACATTAAGGCATTTATTTATGTTTTTTGAAAAATTGGTTGAAGAGTTTAAGAAGCTTGATGAAGTGGAAGCTTTAGCCTTAAGTAGATCAAGTTTCTAGGATGATTGAAATAGACAAGTATTTTAAAAATGATCAATCTTAATATTTCAGGAATTATTTAAACTTTAAAAACATACATAGTTTATAAGAGCTTTATTATCATAACGGAGCTTGCGAAATTTTAATTTTAGAATGATAAAATTCTTCATAAAGTTAATATGCAAAGCTTTATTTTAGTAATACACTTTTGGGGTGAAAAATGATAAAATTTTAATATAAAAATCACCCCAAAGGAGATGAAATAATGGAGAAAAACAAATCGCTTACCGACCTACTTCAAAAAAGAGCTGAATTAAGTGCAAAATTAAGTCTAATACCATACGAAGGATCAATAGAGATTAAAACAAGAAATAATAATAAGTATATTTATTTAAGAAAAAAGACTTTAAATAAGAATTCATCAATCTATATAGACAAATATAGTGACGAGCTTTTTTCATCAATTTCTTCATTATTGTTGAAGGCTAAATTTCTAAAAAAAGAAATTGCTAAAATAAATCATCAGCTTGCAGTTTTTGGTTTTTATGAATTAGAGTTGCCTCCAAGAGTACTGCTTAATGTAGATTTTGCCAAAATGAACATGAAATCTAACATTTATGATCAAGCAATTCTTGAAGGAATTGCGACAACGTTCCCTGATACTGAAACAATTATCGATAATGGTAAAGTTAATTCGATGAAACCTTCTGATATTCAGAAGATTTTAAACCTGAAGCACGCTTGGCAATTTGTAACCGATAAGGATGTTGTTTCATGCTCGTCTGATTATGTAATTCTTTGCCATATTGCAAGACTAGTTAATGAAGGATTTTATTTAAACGGAGGTAATATTAGAACACTTCCAGTTAGTATTGGTGGAACCGATTATGTTCCACCAATACCGAATGAGCAAGCTATTAAAACTGATATAGATAATATTTTAAATTCAAATAAGCCAGTAATTGATAGAGCCATTGAGGTATGTTTGTTTGTTATGAAAAAGCAGGTTTTTAATGATGGAAACAAAAGAGCTTCTGTAATTTTTGCCAATCATTTCATGATTAGAAATGGCGCAGGATTATTAATTATTCCCGAGTCAAAAATTAAAGAGTTTAAGCAATTGTTAATTAATTATTACGAAGATAAAGATAGCGAACAGATTATAGAGTTTATGAAAAAATTCTGCTGGAAAACATTTTAAAAGTCACGATTTTAAAATATGATTTATTTACAGAATAGATAGTGTTTCTTTCAGCATTAATTTATTGAATTAGCGAAAAATACATAAATATGTAAATGCCGCTAATTGTAAGTATGATTTTTTAAGTTTTAAAGAGTTTTTGCTAAATCCAAATTTAATCAATTATTAAAAACTATATAATTTCAATAAAAACCTAGCAAAAAGCCATTATTTTACTCAATTAATTGCTTTCGAGGATAAATTTAATATCGTCTTTTGTTAAGTTAGTAATTGAGCTATCGTCACTAGAAACGACTTGTTTAACAATTTCTTTTTTCATATTTTGAAGTTCAATAACTCTTTGCTCAATTGAATTTTCACAAATTAATTTTATAACTTTAACATTGCGAACTTGCCCGATTCTATGAGCACGGTCACTGGCTTGTTCTTCAACAGCATAATTCCACCAAGGGTCAAGATGAATTACTACATTTGCTCCGGTTAAATTTAAACCAGTACCACCAGCTTTTAATGAAATAATACAAACTTTATATTTATTATTAACATTAAAAGTAGAGCATATTTCTAAACGTTCTTTACTTGGTGTCTGACCTGTAATTTTAAAGTATTGTATACCTTCGTTTTTAAGATGAGATTCGATAATATTTAAAGCTTCAACAAATTGAGAGAAGATTAAAATTTTATTTCTGTTATCAATTTCTTCATCGACTATATTATATAAAGAATTTAATTTGCCACTTTCTCCTTTAAAATTTTCAGCAAATAGAGAAGGAGTGATGCAAGTTTGTCTCAAGCGCATTAAGTAAGGCAAAACACTAAATACCGATTTGTTGTCACCGCTATTTAAAGTGTCAGCAGCAATCTTTTTAAAAGCGTCATATGTTTTTCTCTGTTCTTCCTTCATTTCACAAGAAACTATAACTTCATATTTGTTTGGTAAATCTTTTAAAACATCTTGCTTAACTCTTCTTAAAATAAATGGAGCAACACTCTTCTTAATTACTTTTAAGTAATTAGGATCTCTTTCGCTTAAAGATTTAAAATCTTCTAAACTTGGTAGATACCCTGGCATTAAAAAGTCAAAAATCGACCATAAATCAAGGACGCTATTTTCAATAGGAGTACCAGTTAAGACGAGTCTATGATCAGCATTTAAAGTTTTAACACTTTGAGTTTTCTTAGCCTGAGTATTTTTTATAAATTGAGCTTCATCTAAAATTACTAAATCAAAATGGATGTCTTTATAGTTTTCAATATCATTTCTTAAGCTGTCGTAAGAAGTGATATATGAAATCTTTTTATCTGGATCGATTGATTGAATTAACTTTTTACGTTCATTAGCATTACCATATAAAGGAATTATTTTTTCATTTTCTGAAAATTTTTCAAATTCATTCATCCAGTTAAAGATTAAGCTTGTAGGAGCAACAATTAGAATTGGTTTATTGATATTTAAACTTTTAATAAACGAAATAGTTTCAAGAGTTTTTCCTAATCCCATATCATCAGCTAAAACACCACCAACTTGATTTTTATATACAACATTTAACCATTTAAAAGCATCGATTTGATATGGTCTTAAAGTAGCGTTAAGAGAAGGTAACTCTTTGTTAAAACTTTTGAAATTCTTAAAATCGTTATATAAAGTTTCAACATATTCATCTTTTGTATCAACTAATGGAGAATTTTTTACTTTAAAAGCAAAATATGGTGGAAGTTCTCTTTTTTCAACAAAAGAATTATTTTCAATAAGTTTTAAATCTTTACTTAGTTGAGCAAATTCTTTAGCTTCATCGTTATCGATATTAATAATATTGTCTTTAAGTAAAACAAATTTACGTTTATTTCTTAAAGCATGTAAAATAGCGTAAAGTTCTTCATCGCTATATTCACTATTTTCTAGGAAAACATTAAGAATCGAATTTTCTTTTTTGATCTTGATAATAGGAGGGTAGAACTTTACAAGTTTTTTCGACTTAATCTTATCGCTTAAATAAATATTACAAATGGTTTGAAGAGTGGTTAAATCGTTATTTAAAAATTCCCAAATTCTACCTTGATCAGTTAATAAATCATCAACAAAACCATATTCTTGTAAAATTTCTTGATAACGATTATAAACTAGTAAAGCTTCATCTTTTAAAGCACTTTCTTTAATTTCGATTTCATTAATAAAATAAGAGGAGTGAACAGTAATTTCATTCTTTGAGTTAAAATCAAAATAAGCATTAATTTCTAAAGCGTTAATTCTTAATTCTCTCCTTACTTTTAAAGATGCGTCAAAGTAGGATTCAAAATTTAAATAAACTCCATATTTAAAACTATCTTTAAAATCTTGAATAGAAGTAACTGGAGAATTTTTAACTAAATTATAGATTTTATTATATTTACGATTTAAAGAAACAATATCGATTGAATGTGTTTCTTTAGAGTAATATAAGTCAGTTGATTCGATATTAGTATAACCTTCAATTTCATTAACCTCTAAATCAAAATCTTCAGTGATAGTAATATGTGGTTTTAATTCTTTTAAGTTAACTTTATAAGGAGAATCATTAAAAAGGATTGTATCGTTTTTATATAAAATAATGAGGTCTTGAAGGTTTTTAGAGACCATGTGCTCTAATTTAGTAGTGCTATAGCAATTTTGAGCAAGGTTTTTTAAGAAGTCATAAACCTGCTTACTTTGTTGATCTAATAAAGAAAATGAATAAGTTAAGTTTAAATTCTTATTACCTTTTCCAAGAACTTGATTTCTGTTTTTAATACTATTAATTACTTGGTTAGGTCTCATTTTTCTTGAAATGAAACTATTATATTGATAATAAAAAGAAACTCTATAGTTTTCTTCTTGGGTAGTTTCATCTAAACAAAGAGTTAAATGGAATTTATTATCGTAGGCTTCTGAGGTAGGTGATTTCATGATAGAAGTCAACGAACGTTTAAATTCTTTTAAGTCTTTTTGGTAATTGAGTTCATCAATTTCATTTTGGAAATCTTGAATGATTTCTTTAAGTTTACCTGGCTCTTTTTCATTTAAATCACTAGCTACAGCTGAAAAAAGAAACTCAGGATCAAGTGAATTAAAAATTTCTGAAGTTCCACCATAAAATAAACAAGATTCAGGATCGAAGAAAATATGGTATACCGCTAAGTTAAGCATTTTGAAATAAATACAAATATAAAGATTTGCATCCATTGTTTTGATTTCATATGCAAAATAGGTGCTAAAAGGAAGATTATCAACTTTATATGAATAATACTTTGCGAAAAATTCTACTATTTTATTGTTCTTCTTCATAATCTAATCCTTAAAATGGCAAACTATCCTCTGGTAAATCATCTTCGATGTTGTCGTCGCTATCTTCATCATATAAGTAATCTTGGTCATTGTATTTATAACTTGTGTTGCCATATGAATCATAAGCTTCAGAATCAAACCGATTTTTATATGAAGCGAATTTGTGAGAGATTATTTGTTCATAAGGTGCATTTGTAAAAAGTAATTTAATAAATTGATTGTTTGGTAAAGCAGCAATAACTTTATTACTTACATCATTATTATTTTTGAGTTCTGATGCTATCCTAATTAAATTAAAAAGGATTAGCTGTGGATGTTCTTTTTTTAGATTCTCTTCTTTTACACGAATAAAATCTTTTAATAATGCTTTTTTACTTATATCTTTATCTAATAAATCTTTATGAAAGCTTTCTTGATCAAAGTTAGGAGAGAAGTCAAGCTTACTTGAAACAAATTCAGGATTTTCATCATAGGTTTTATCTAAGTAATCCTTGTCTTCTTTTAGATATGTTAAATCAATGTTATAAGATTCATAAAGTTTAATAACGGTAGAAATTTTTAACTTATTAAGAACGTTTGCTAATATTCCTGATTCGTTTGCATCAATCTTTCTACCATCAACTAAAATTTTCATGGCTATAGTTTCAAATTCCTTGCTTTCAACATTATTTATGAATGCGCATAATAATGCACGTTTAATCTCGTGTGTTTTTATATATTTAAAGCCATAATTTAAATCAAATATAAAATAAGAATATTTAATTTTATTTACCTCTCGGTAGGTTTTTTTGCATTCGAGACAATCAGATAAAAATTTTACAAGGGGCGTTTTGAAAACATCTGTAAAAAGTTTCTTGTTTTCAAAGAAAAATTTGTATTCTTCTTTATTATCACCAAGCTCGTTAAGTTTTTGGCTGATGATGTGATATTTATCTGAATAAGTAGTTGCTTTATTTAACTCATCTAAAATCGAGAACATGTAAGAGTTTTTAATATAATCTAAGTTCATGTCTTCAGAATCTTTGTTCTCGCTTTGATTAGATGCATAAATCATTTTATTTGCTTCGTAAACATTATCTTTTTTGATTTCTGGCGATAAAAGATAAGTATTTTTTAATATGAGTAATAAGGCATACAAATATTTATCTGGGAGAAAAGGAATTCCATCAAGAGTTATGAAAACAACGTTTTTCTCATTGATTTTAATTTGTATGTAATTGTTATGACCTGTATTATAAAGAGCTAAACAAGAGTTAGGATTGGATTGAATAATCTTTAGTTGTTTTGAGGAATAAACTTGATAACCTTGATTTATGCTTTGTTTGTCAAACATAAAATCAAACATACCTAGGTTTGCTAAATCTGGAATTTTTAAAGGTATAGGTAAATTTGTAAGATTTAAGTTTAACTCATCTTTATAAATAGTTTTCTTTTCTTTTACACTAGGAAAATAGATAACAGCTGAGCCGTTCTCATTTATATCTACAACAATCCCATATTTGTAAGCTTTATGGTAAATAATTTGATTTTCAACCATAAAAATTATTTTACCATATAGACATAATTTTTTTATTGTGAATTGTTCTTTGAATTTAGGTTCAAGTTAAAATTTTGATAATTAAAGGAAGTCCTCGAATTCAAAAATCAATTATTTAATTGATCCTTCAAAAATTGTTTTAGATTTAAATATAGAAGAATTAAAATAAACAACGATATAACTTTGATTAACAAGCCAATTTCTTTATATATAAAAGGAAGTAAGAAGATAGCAATAATTGGGGAAAATGGTGCTGGAAAATCTACTTTGGTTAAATTAATTTATGAAGCATTAGCAGTAAGTCATCTTTTAATGTTGGCTATGTATCTCAGAATTATGAAGATGAACTATTATATTACATGTCGGCATTTGATTATTCGGCTAAAGAAGTTGGTTCTTCGACCAAGGAAGAATTAACCGAAATTCAAACTTATTTAGGTTCTTTGAAATTTACTTATGAAGAGATGAATAGAAGCATTTCTTATTTAAGAGGTGGTCAAAAAGCTAAAATTTTCTTTACGAAACTTATATTAAAAAAAGTAAATGTAATGTTCCTTGATGAGCCTACACGAAATATATCACCTTTATCGAAGAAATCATTTATTAAATCAATAAGGCAATATAAAGGTGTAATTATTGCTGTTTCGCATGATAGAAACTTTATTTATAAAGTATTTGATGAAATCTATGAATTAAGTTTAGAAATAGGATCACAACAAATCCAACGAGATGAGTTTAAAGAGAAGTTTCTATGAGTTAGTTTTATGAACATACATTCTAGATGTTTCGCCTCCATCGCATTTAACATCACAAAGATATTTCCAATTATATCTTTCGTAAAAAGAAGTGTGGTCAGTTATTAAATATAATGTGTTTATACCTTTTTTGCTCATATCTTGCTGGACATACTCTAAAAGTTTTCCGGCGATTCCGTTGTTTCTATATTCAGGTTCAACAAATAATGCACAAACATTAGGATACAAATCTTTTTTTCCGTGGAAATCATTTTGTATTACGCCAATTCCACCGATTATATTATTATTTGATAGTGCAATATACCATGAAGGGTAGGGATTGTTAGAGTTAATGCTTTCATTAATACTATTAAGATACTCTTCTTTGGGTATGCTCCGTTTACTAGAAAACCGAGTTGCAGCAATATCAATTATTTCTTTCTTGTTCTTGAGATTGACGATTTCATAATTCATACATTAGTAGTCAGCTTTTAATTTCTACTTATTATAAATCAAAAAAATGTAATCGTCAGTGTAGTTATCGCAAAAATCGGCAAAATATTGTAGTTTTTTAATTTTTAGTAGATATATAGTAAATATTAAGTATATTTCAAGTGAATAAATAGTAGTTAAATCTAATCAATGTGAAAAAGATTTTGGTTTATTTACTATTCGTATTAGTTATAACTCATTAATTATCTTTTATAGACACTTTGTCAATTATTAATGTAAAATATCTTTGGAATTGAAAAGCAGAGGTTACTTTAATTCCCATAACTAATGAGGAGGTAAGAGTAAATGACAAATTTTAAATTGTATAATGGTGTAGAAATTCCAGTTAATGGCTTTGGCGCTTATCAAGTTAGTAAAGAAGATTGTAAAACAAGTGTTCTTGCTGCTTTAAAAGCCGGTTATCGTCATATCGATACTGCACAAGCTTATTTTAATGAAAGTGAAGTTGGAGATGCTATAGTTGAAAGTGAAATTAACAGAAAAGATATATTCTTAACTACTAAGATTCGGATTGATAATTATGGAGAAGGCAAAACATACGATTCTGCTATTGAATCGTTGAGAAAATTAAAAACTGATTACGTTGATTTGCTCCTTCTTCATCAACCTGTAGCTGATTATCATGGAGCTTATAGAGATTTGGAAAGATTATACGATGAAGGAAAAGTGAGAGCTATCGGTATTTCTAATTTCTATCCAGATAGAATGGTTGATATGTGTATGTTTGCAAGAATTAAACCAATGGTTAATCAAATTGAAGTTAATGTTTTCAATCAACAAATTGAAGCTAAAAAATGGGCAGACAAATATGGTGTAGTATTAGAAGCACGGGCACCATTTGCTGAAGGCAAAAATAACATGTTCCATAATGAAGTATTAATCAAAATAGCTGAAAAACATCATAGAAGTGTAGCTCAAGTTATTTTAAGATGGCTTTATCAAAGAGGTATTGTCTCTTTAGCTAAATCAACTCATGAAGAAAGAATTAAAGAAAACTTTGATATTTATTCATTTGAATTAGACAAAGAAGATATGGATTTAATTGCAACATTAGACGCCAAAACTTCCAGTTTCTTCAGTCATCAAGATCCTAATATAATTGAATGGTTTGGCCAATTGGCTATTCAAAGAAGAGGAAAATAAAAGATTAATTTTTTAAAATTCAGACCTAGTAATAAGTTCGCTAGGTCTTTTTAAATTGAAATATGTTACTAAATTATTCTAGAAATAAAATTTCTAGTCTTTTTCAGATTTTTTAAGATATTTGTGTCACAATTTTATCATCGTTAGAATGAAATTCGTCAATATAATTGGTAAAATATAAACGATTTAATTGGAGGCTTATTGGCATGGAAGAAAAGCGATATGATGCTTTAGTAATTGGTGCTGGAAATGGTGGTTTAACAGCAGCATTACGATTAGCGAAATCTAATAAGAAAGTTTTACTTGTTGAAAGACATATTTTACCAGGTGGCTTTGCTACTGGATTTATGAGAGGAAGATTTTATTTTGAAGCGTCCTTACATGAATTATGCGATTTTGGTCATAAAGAAAGACATGGAAATTTGTATACTTTATTTGAAGAATTAGGCGTTTTAGATAAATTACATTTTGTCGATGTTCCAGAAGCATTTACGGTTATCAATTCAAAAACAAAAGAAAGCTATGAGATGCCTTTTGGAGTTGAAAACTTCATTAACAAAATGGAAGAATACGTTCCAGGATCAAGAAAATCAGTTACTACCTTTTTTGAGCTTGGTAAAGAAATTTCAGATGCAATGAGATATTTAAATGAATCTCATGGTAAACCAGATAGTAAAGTTTTGATGAAAAAATATCCAAACTTTATGAGAGTGGCTGTTTATGATGTTGATACTGTTTTAAAGGCAATTAAAATGCCTAAAAAGGCTCAAGAAATTATTACAACATATTGGTCTTATTTGGGTACATCAACTGATAAACTAGGCTTTGTCCATTATTGCATTATGGTCTATCTTTATATAACTTTAAAGGCACAAGTACCTGTTGAAAGATCTCATGAAATAAGTGCTACTTTAATTGAAGAAATTAAGCAAAGTGGCGGCGATGTTTATTTTGGAGATGGAGTTAAGGAAGTACTTGTTGAAAATGGTGAAGTGTGTGGTGCTATTTTAGATAGTGGCAAAAAGATTCTTACAAAACACATTATTTCAAACGCATCGCCTGAAGCAGTTTATGGACAAATGATTAAAGATAAAAATCAAATTCCAGAACAACAACGTAAACTTTCTAGTTTTAGAGAATTATCAGGAAGAGGTCTTTCTATTTTCTTAGGTTTAAATAAAACTAAAGAGGAACTTGGCTTAAAATCTTATAGTTACTTTATTTATGATAGCTTAAATTCTAGAAAAGCATTTGATGCGATGAAAGATATTAATAATTACTCACAAGTTACAGTTGTTTTAAATAACGCTTTAGAAAATTGCTCTCCAAAAGGAACAACAATAATGTATATGACTTCGTTATATTTCAGTGATATCTTTGACAAAGTTATAGACGAGAAGAATTATTTTGATTTAAAAGAAGAAATTGCTAAGGGTTTTATTAAACGCTTTGAAGAATCAACTGGATGCAAGATTTCTGATGCAATTGAAGAAATTGAAATCGCAACTCCTTTAACATATTGTCACTATACATCAACACCTGATGGAACAATTTATGGATATTTAACTACTGGATTAGACAATATGATGCCTCGTCTTACCACTATGTATGATGAAACAATTTTAAAAGGACTTCGTTTTGCAGGAGGCCATGCTATGAGAAGTTCTGGCTATAATTCAGCCTACCTTTCTGGTGATTTGGCAGCAAAACTCACGCTTGGTGATATGAAGGAGGATAAATAAAATGAAGGTTAAAGTTTCATTTTTCGGCTTAAGTGACATGCTTAAGTTTAAAAACTTAAAGAAGAATCGTTTAGAAGCAATTAATAATTCAAAAGTAAAAGAATATAAATCCTATCGAGTTAATGAACTTGCTGATTATTATCATCCACATAAGCAATATTTAAAAATTGATAAGATAGTAGAAGAAAATAATGATACAAAGAGTTTTTATCTCGTACCTGATGGAGAAACTACTAAACTTGCTTATTTTAAGTCAGGAAGTTATGTTTCGTTATTTGTAAACGTTGATAATAATATTGTCTCAAGAGCATATGCAATTTCATCTTCTCCAAGTGAAGCTTTAAAAGGCATTTATAGAATAACACTTAAAAGAAAAGCAGGTGGATATTTATCTAATTATTTGCTTGATAATGCTAAAGTTGGAGATAAACTATTCGCTTCCGAACCTGGTGGATTTTTAACTCATTCCTCAATTCGAGATGCAAATGATGTTATAGCAGTTGCAGGTGGAGTTGGAATTACTCCATTTATCTCAATGGCTAATGCTATTAAAGATGGAATTGACCATTTTAATTTAACAATTTTATATGGTGTTAATTCTTTAAAAGATGTCATCTTAAAAGATGAACTTGATGAATTAACTAAAACTTGTGACAAGGTAAAAGTTGTTTATGTAGTTTGTAATGAAACAGTTGAAGGATGTGAAAAAGGTTTTATTACTGCTGATATTATTAAAAAATATGCTCCAAGCGATAAACCATATAGTGTATTTGTTTCAGGTCCAAATGAGATGTTTGATTTCTTAGCTGGTGAATTTAAAAAACTTAATCTTCCTAATAAATATATAAGATTAGAAAAATCGCCTGAAACGTTATCTTTAGGTAATAAAGAGTTTAATTTGGTTGTGCATATGGAAGATCAAACCTTTAACTTAATTGCTAAACAAAATGAAACTGTCTTAAATGCGCTTGAAAGAAACGACGTTTTGATTAGATCAAAATGTCATTTAGGTGGTTGTGGTTTCTGTCGTAGTAAAATTATTAAAGGTGAAATTCAAACAACTAAGTTAAATAAGCAAGCTGATATTGATAAGAAGTTTGGTTATTTCCATCCATGTTGTTCTTATCCAATGTCTGATCTTGAAATTGAAGTTTATAAGTATTAATTATAATTTCATTTAATGTAACTATGAAAATACCAGCTGTGAAAAGTTGGTATTTTTACTTATAATAATTAAGTAATGGATAACAAATTTTCTCAAGGAAATATTTTTAATATCGTCGATAAGAATTTTTTCTCAATCCTTACAAGAAAAGATAAAGATTTAAACTATGATATCCTTGTTAAAATTTTTAATTTAATTGAAAGCCAAGGCAACAATAGAATCGATAAGCAAGAAATGCTTGTTGCTTTAAATAGTGAATATTCTTCCTTTACTGATATAGAGATTGATGATGAAGAAGATAAACCTTTAGAAGGCAAAACTTTCCTTGAAAAGTTGCATTTAAAAATTCGTCAATTCGTTAAAACTGGTTGGCTAAACGAAGAAACAGATCGTGACTTTATTTCTTACATTTCATTTAATGACTATTCTTTAGAAATATTAAATACCCTGCAAAATCTCGTCCAAAAAGAGAAAAATGAGATTGAGTTTACAGGCTATACGCTTACAATATATAGTCTTTTAAAAAGCATTAATGATAATAATGCAACAGCAGTTATTGAGCAAATTTCTCAAAATAAAAAGAATCTGGAAAGGTCGCTTTTAGGTTTAAATAGCCGAATAAAACATTATATTACTTCTCTTTTGAATAGATCTGATCTATCTGCGGAAGAGGTTTTAGATGAGTTAACTGAAAAATATGGTAAAAAAGTTATTCTAGTCGTATTTGATAACTTAAAAAGAAAAGATAATCCAAATAAGTATGCTAGAGACATCATTAGCAAATTAGAAGAATTACTCATTGAAGGAAATTTAAATAAGATTGTTTTAAATTACATTAGTGTTAAAAAGAGCAATGAAAATCCTGATGAAATAAAGAAATATCTTCAAGAGACGATTTTGAATATTATTGAATTTTATCTAAAAGTTGAAGAAATTATTGATAGAATTGATTCGAACAATTCACGTTATGTTTCTAATGCTAAAAATGTTCTTCAATTTATTCTTTCAGATTCGAAAGATGTTGTTGGCGAAATAAATAAGACTTTAAAGCTTATCAAACGAATTGATAAAAGATTTAATGATAACGATGTTGAAATTGACTTTGATTCTATTATTAATATTTCACCTGTTGATGAAGAATCGCTGTATACGCCAAGGAATTATCGTTTAAGAAAAGACAAAGTTAATTTTGAGTATACTCCTTTAAGTGAAGAAGAAATAAATGAAGCTAAAGAAAGTTTGAAACTTAACAATGAATTTTCTAAAGAAAATGTTAATAGATATATCGTCTCTTTACTTAATGAAAACTATAAAGAAAACAATAAATCTTCTTTAAAAGTCAGCGATATGATAAACATCGATAATAAATCCTTTATTATGATAAACCTTGCTTTTGCTTTTAGCGAAAGTTCAAATATCGATTACGAAATCAAAATTTTGCCCGATAGAATTGAAGTTAATGGCTATTCATTACAAAATTTATTAATTTCTAAAAGAGGATAAACATTATGAAAGTAGAAAGAGAAAATGTAGAAGAATTTAGTCAAGAATATTTAAAACTTAAAGATAGAGATAAAGAAGATTTTAGCCGTATTGCTAATAAACTTCTTGCAAAAACTTTCATTGTTTGTGATTTGAACGAAGATAAAGATGACTACTATACTTCTTTAAGATTTTTTTATTTGCTTTCAGTTTATTTTTCTTTTATCGATTATGAAATTATCAAAAATGAATTAAATAGAATCGTATATATTAAAACCACAAAAGATCGTAATAGATTTCATCTTAATAAAATCGATACCATTATTGCTTTAATTTTTAGAGCAAAATATTTTGAAAAAAGTAAAGAAATAAGCCTTGATAGAATTGTTACTTTAACTATTGAAGAATTAGTGGAAGAAATAAATAAAACAAAGATTTATCAAAGTCAAAAAACAATTACTGAAATTGAAAGAGCATTAAAAGTTTTAAGAAGAAATAAAATTTGTAATTTTGTTGGTAAAGTAACAAAAGATACTGTTATTGAAATTCTCCCAACAATTTTAATATTGATAAAAGTTTCTGATATCGAAGATATTAAAAATAAAGTCTTAAATTATATAAACGATAGTGAAGATAATGAAGAGGACGCTGAAGATGAAAACGTTAGTTAAGATTAAATTAGTTAATTGGCATATTTTTCAAGATAATACCATTCCATTGAAAGGCAATACCTTAATTTTTGGAGAAAACGGAAGTGGTAAATCAACACTTATTGATGCGATTCATTATGTGATAGATGGCGGGAAAGACGTTAAATTTAATACTGCAGTTAATTTACAAGGTAGTTCAATAAACAAAAGAACTGTCGAAAGCTACATACGTTTAAAAACCGGTGTAGAAGGCAAAGAATATGTTAGAAATGGAGATGTCGTTTCACATATTGCTTTAGAATTTTTTGATGAAGTTAGCAAGAAAAGCAGTGTAATTGGAGTTGTATTAGAGCTTGCTAATGGTGAACATAAAGAAAAATCAACCTTTTATCATGTTATTAACTCTTCTTTTGATGACAATTGGTTTTTTAATGAAAATAAAAATCAAGTTCACACATTTAAGCAATTTCGATCTTATCTAGATAGTTTAAATTTAAATTTTCACATTTTAGATGGTTCAAAGGCTGATGTTTTTAAGGCAGTTCACCAAGCTTTAGGTATTTTGAGAGAAAGAGATACTTATTCCGATCTTTTAAATAAAGCGATTGCTTTTAGACCAATAGATAATGTTAGTGACTTTGTTTATAACTATTTAATGCCAGAAAAATCAGTTAACTTGAATGAACTTAAAAATTTAATCAGAAGCTATCGTGAAGTTAAAAAGTTAGTTGATGAAGAAAATAGTAAAAAAGAAATATTAGAAAAAATTGATATTGATGGGAACGCATATTTGACTAAAAAGAAGGATGTTTTAGTTATTACTCATTTAATCAATGAAATAGATTTAGAAAATCATATTAAAAATGTTAATACATTAAATAAAGATATTGCAAATCTTGAAAGCGAAAATAAAGAGCTTGAGAATAAAAATAATTCCTTAAATAAAGATAAAGAATCGTTGTTGGAGCAAAAAATCGCCTTGTCCTCTAATTCAAATGCAACTACTTATAATTCTTTAATTAAAAATTTAGAAAGCAAAAAACATTCATTAAAAGATACGCAAGGTGAGATAAGAAAGTTGGCTTCTTACATTAATCAAGAACAACAAAGAATCAAAGTTTTGAACGTTGATATTAATTTAAAAGGATATTTAAAAGATAAAGATTTTAAATCATTTAAAGAAAATTTAAATTCATATAAAGAAATTATAAGAAATGATTTAAGCAAAACTTTAAGGAGCAGAGAAAAAGAACTTCTCAATGAAATTAATTCTCTTGAAAAAGAGGAAAATTCAAATACATCTCAAATTGAACAACTTAAAAAATCAAATAACGTTTATAAGCAACATATTCCTGAGTTTATTAAACTTGTTAAAGAGGAAGCAAAGGAAAAATATCACATTGATAATCTGTTGATTGAACCATTTTGTGAAGGAATTGAGATTAAAAATGAATTTGAAAACAATCGTAACGACATTGAAATGTTTTTAAATAATCGTCGTTTTGATCTTCTTGTTAATTCAAAATATTTTACTTTAGTAAGTAGAATTTATTCTGAACATAGGAAAGAGTTTGAATCTATTAGCGTTGTTGATCTATCGAAAATTGATCCTGATTTAAAAGCCAGTGAGAACTCACTTTATTATAAGCTTGATGTCTCTTCTTCGACTAGAGAAGCAGAGCTTTATGCCCGCTTTTTATTAGGAAACACCGCAAAACTTGACTCTTTTGATGATTTTACATTTGAGAATAATGAAGTTTTAGAAGGCGGGTTCGTATATAACATCGATAAAATCTCTCAACGAAAACAATCGATTGCTTTGTACCCTTTCATAGGTAAAGGAAGTATTAAAAAGCGCATTGATATCTTAACAAAGAAGAATAAAGAAATTGAAGAAAAGCTAAACGTTTTAAAGCCTGAGTTAGATTCGATAAGATACAAATTAGATCAAATCAGTGAAAGTTTAGTTATAGTTTTATTAACTTCTTACTGCGATAAAAATTTGTTTGAAATTGAAGATAGCACAAATAAAAAAATAGAATCTATTGAAAAACAAATTAATGAACTCGTTGCTAATGATATTGATTTGCTTGATTTAAATAACAGGATTAAAGAGTTTGAAAAACAAATTAACGAAATTAGTGAAAAAATTAGAAACTTTGAATCCAAAAAATACGCTAACAACATTCGCTTAGGAGGGCTTAAGACTTCTTTAGATAACGAAAATGAAATTATTACTAGTCTAAAAGAATTTTTAGAAAAAGATAATAAATCACTTGAATTTAAGGCTGCCTATAGTGAAAGAAGCGCAGTTTATAAAACTTTAACCAAAGAACACTTAGATGAAAACTTAAAAACGTTTAAACATGAAATAGATGTTCTTATCGTCAAAATAGAGAAGAACATGGCTGAATATAACACTAAGTTCGGTGAAGATTTGACGCCAAAAATTGATTCACTCAATAACTACT
>OIEN01000561.1_pt1 | contig 21979 bp, 21 predicted proteins | sample 1581741 | NCBI WGS metagenome assembly OIEN01 (sample SAMN01760944, study PRJEB22395) | human gut metagenome | reverse complement strand
TCCTTCCGCCATACCATATTCATGGCATAGTAATTCGTTTTTCTAACCTATTATAACATATTTTATATTTTTAACAAGGGGGTTTTGATATATTTACATTTTAACTATGATTAGTTTATTAATTAAAATTTGCAATTAATCATTTTTTAAATTTAAATTTATCCTATTTTTTCTATATTTTGTTTTCTGTATTACATATTCCATTCAATTATCAATTACAACTTATAAATCTATTAAAAAAAGCCAATAATTACCCTTTAATATACTTCATCTATTAATAGAGCAAAAATAACATTATCTTTTAGTGAAATATTGATTGTTTTGTCTTGTTCATTGATAGAATTTGAATCAACAAGATAAAAAGGATTTGTTGAAGGATTATACGATAAAACGGCCCATCCTCCTGTACCTTCCTGCATTAATGGAACTGACAAAAGAACATCGTATTCGGAATTGCTATTTGCATTAATAATTGAAGAATCAGTAACTTTAAATATATAAGGATATTCAAAAACTTTTTTTTCTTCAAGTTTTTCAGCAATTTTTTCTCTATTTAATAAAATGTATTCATCTGTTATATTTTGAAAATCACTAAATGCACTTAAATCTTTTTTATACAATGATTTTATTTTTGTTAATGCTTCTTCAGAGGCACTCGAATTGTTTGGCATACTTCCGCTAAAACAGAACAAATGATAAATAAGTATTAATTTTTGTAAATGTTATAAATCATTTTAGCTATTTCTTTGTGGGCCAAATAATTCATGTAATATGATTCTTTTTCTAAATAGTATTTTTCATTTAATGATAAAGCTATTATGTCAAGAAAATAAGCATTGTATTCTCCACATATCTTTTTTAAATTAGAATTTATTTCTATAGCATCTTTTTTTGTTAAGTTATTGGCTGGATATAATCCTAAAACGATTATATCTTTTTCATAAAAGTCTCTAATTTTAGATAATAAACCATCCATTTCATTTAAATAAGTATAAATCATTTCATCAGTTACTTTGTCTACTAGAGAAATACTGGCCAATTCATCTATACCTATAGCTATTGTTACTATATCCGATTTAGCAATTATTTGTTTAATCGGGATTTTTGTTGTTTTTCCATAATTATTTTCGTCTATATGTTCATTTAATTCATGAATCGTTTGATGAACATAAGAGAATTCATAGTTATAACTAGACAAATTATTTTCTTTGTCTAATTTTTCTTTTAAATAATCATTAAAACTAGTACCTACGACGTTATATGGTGTCATTCCAGCACTTAATCCGTCCCCAAGTGCAGTAATATTAGTTTTTGATATTACATGAAAACTATTTATTATTATAGTTAAAATAATGCCAATCACAATTATTAATAAAAGTTGATACCTTCTTTTCATAAAAAGCCCCCATTAAAAAATGTAAAGATTTCTCTTTACATTATATTTCTTCTATTTTAATATTAGCACCAACATGTGACAATTTGTTAATTATTCTTTCATAACCGCGAAGAATATGTTCAGCATCATTTATTATAGTTGTTCCTTCTGCTAAAAGACCAGCTGTTACTAAAGCGGCTCCAGCTCGAAGATCGGTTGCTGTTATTTCTTTGCCATATAATTTTGTTGGACCGGTTATTTTAGCATGTTGTCTTTCAGCTTCAATATTTGCTCCCATCATGTTTAGATATTTAACATGCCCCATTCTATTTTCCCAAATGGTTTCTTCAAATAAAGATATACCATTTGCTTGGGTTAATAAAACTGACATTGGTTGTCCTAAATCTGTTGGAAAGCCAGGATATACCACAGTTCTTACATTTGTAGGGTTTAAATTTGAACTTTTATTTAATATCATTTTGTGATTTTTTAGTTGAAAATCTACTCCCATTTCTTGAAGTTTATTAAGTAAAACAATGTTATGTTCAGGTATCATTCCATCTATCTCTAAATTTTCTCCGAGTAAAGCTCCCATTATGATATACGTTCCTGCTTCTATTCTATCTGGAATAACCTTAATTTCAGCACTATGAAGTTTATCTACACCTTCAATTGTTATTTCTTCTGTTCCTGCTCCAGTTATTTTAGCTCCCATATTATTTAATAAATCAGCTATATTCACAATTTCGGCTTCACGAGCTGCATTTTTTATCCTAGTTGTTCCTTGTGCCATACTTGCAGCAATCATTAAATTAATAGTGGCTCCGACGGATGCAAAATCTAAAAATATTTCTGCTCCGTGTAATTCTTTGGCATCTATAATATATTTTGTATTTTCTTTAGTGATATTGGCACCAAGAGATTCAAAACCTTTTAAGTGCAAATCAATAGGTCTTGATCCAATATTACATCCACCTGGGAAATACATTTCAACATGCTTAAATCTGGCTAGTAAAGATCCCATAAAATAATATGATGCTCGAAGTTTATTACTTAAATTTTCTGGAATTATAACATTTTTCATATCACTAGCATCAATATCAATTGTATCTTTGTTATTAATAACTTTGACATTTAATAATTTTAAAATATCTATTAAGGCATCTCTATCGGATATGTTTGGAACATTAGAAATATGAACATTTCCTTGCGCCATAATAGCTGCAGGTAATAAAGCAACTACACTATTTTTAGCTCCTCCAATTTTTATTTTTCCACTTAAAGGTCTGTTTCCTTCAATTATTATTCTCTTCAAAATAATTCACCTCTTAATAATATTTATGGCATGTTTAAAAAAATATTATTGTTCTTTTCACATGTCTGAACAAAACTTAAATTTCTAACGGAATTCAAGTATCTGTGTTACCTCACAATAACACTTTTCTGGTTCATTGAAACCTTTGGTTTCTCCACAGACCAATTTCGGATGGTCACCACCCTACTTGTTTTTATTTTTGTTCTTATTTATATTATACATTCTTTCATATATATTTTCAACCCTTCAAACATTATATTTACACTTGCATTTATATCTTTATCATGTATCAATCCACATTCTGGACATGTCCATTTTCTTACACTTAAATTCTTTGCTTCATCAAGTCTTAAATCCACATCTATTACAACTTTGACTACTTGGATATTATTTGTTTATCTCAATTACTTTTTTACCCAACCAATTTGATTTATATTTTAAGACTCGTATAAATTCTCTGATTGGTAAATTTTTTATTATAAATTAAAAGTATGGTAGAGATTCCACATATTTTTAACTTCTTTTGCAAGACAAAATAAAAAATGATCGAACTATAATTTCTTATTCCATAATATTTATATTTCTTGCAATCTTTATATTAGAAAGTTTTACTTCTAATCTAAATTCAACTATATCACCTATTTTAATATTTTGATTAAAGGATATATCTTTAACATCAAAATCAACCAATTCGTTATCTTGAGTTAAAATTGTACCATATTTACCATTATATGTATTTATTTTGCCTATTAATTTCATAAATACCCTCCTTATATTTTAAGGTAGTGTGAATAGTTTCATACGCTACCACTTGTTTTTTCCTTATTTCACAATGATTTTTCTATATTTTGTTATACCCCTCTTATTTTAGGTGTTTTTTTATAGAAATTTTATTTTATATCTATTAAAAAATGACATATTCCTCTATAATTATTTTAGAACAAACAATATAGAATCGAGGTATATGTCATGTCTAAAATAATATCACTTTTTATTAAATTTTTAAATAGAATTAATAAAATTATTTGGAAAATTATCATTTTTTTATCAAAATTAATCAATTTAATCATGTTGATAATAAACCAGAAAACGTTAATATCGTTTATTTAATGTTGATGAACCAGCAATTATCGAACTTTTTGTTAAAATTGAACACAAAGATTACAAACAACTTATCAAAGATAATAACATCAAACCAATTAAACGTCGTAATGGTAAGAATCTTAATAACATTTTTATCTAGTATAACTAGTTTTCCATAAAACTTTTCACACTATCTATTTTAACGTTTAATTTCTTGAGTCTCATGCATAGTTTTTTGTTCTTCGTTTTTTGAATTTATTCCTAAAGTGATTTTTATCTGTTCAATTTCTTCTATTGCCCTAGCATCATTTATTGGTAAAACAAGTTCTTCCACAGTTCCATCACCTTTAATAGCGATATACCAATCTTCTCCGCATACTACTTTTATATACTCTTTAGAATAAAATGGTTCAAAATTTCTAGACATATTTTCTTTGTTTTCAGGATTAATTTCCATAGTTATTCTTAAAGCACGTAATCTAGTTATTTCAGTCTCCATTGGTTGATAAGTTATTTTTTTTCTAGGTTTTTGATAAGTAACTTTTGGCTCAATATCAAAATTTAATTTTAATTCTTTTTCTTCAAATCCTTGCATTTTTCTTTTTGAACTTAATAGTAAAGCAGAATTAGAAAAATCAGCATGAGAGAAATTATTAACAAATCTACTATCTTTTACTGAAATATAATTATCATTACTCAAACAAGAAGAGCTATTTACAAAAACATAATCAATATTGTCATTGCTTGAAATTGATTGTTGTATAATTTGATCAGCAATTGATTTGTATAAATCTATTGGTAAGTTTTCACCACCGTGTGTTACCATTTGAATAATATTTCCTCTTCTAAAAAGAAGTATTCTAGAAATAAGTCTTTTTTGAAGATCCCTAATTAAAATTACATCTCCTGAATTTTGTAGCAGCACTTCATTATATGTTTTTATACCTGCTGGATTTAACAAATCTATACAACTATCCTTGCTAGGCTTTTTACCTATAAGTAATCTTTCAGGATCAGAATACATACCAGATTCTAAATAATAATTTTGAGTTTGTAAAAAAATTGAAGGAATATTACCACTTTGTTTATTCACCATTTGTATATAAAATTCCAAATATTTAGAACTGTTGTATTCACCAACTTCAGATACAATTCCTCTACCTAATGCAAATAAAGTTATATCATCTATTGAACTGTACGCATTAGCCAAAGAAATCAAATCATCAATTTTCTTCAAAACAATAGTAGTAAAATCTAAATTTTCTAAAACATCCATTGTACCCATGATTTTAGTTTTAATTCTATCATAATCAACTAATATATTAATGAATGTATTTATATCTAATTCATCAATTAAATTTATAAAAGGTAGTAAGAATGAAATATCTGTAATTAAATCTCTATTATCTAATATTTTTACTATAGTTTCTTCATCAAGATTAATTAATAATTTAGAAAGATTTTTTATGCACCTATTATTATCACCAATAACATAATTTGCTTGATTTAGTCCACCTAATTTACTCTTTTCCCATTGTGAAATATGAGATTCCTCTTCCGTTAAGGTTACACTGTTTATATATTTGAATTTAATTTGTTCAAATTTCTTCAAAATAAATTTAGATATTTCAAAATTATCAATTTTTAAGACACCAATAACTGCTTCATCAATTCTTCCATAACACTTAAATTCATTTGCAATATAATTTAATCCTTGCATGTCTATTTGTATACCAGATTTTTTAATATCCTTATTATTTATAATTAAATTAATAACATTCTTAATTTCATTTATAAATTGTTCTTCAGTAATACCTAATTGTAGATAATTGCCTTCTCTAATACATTTTTCTATTTTATTAATTTTTCTTCCATTAAGAATTGCTGTCTTTTTCTTTTCAGTTAATTTCATATTTTTTTCTATATCAGTTAATATTTTTCTTTTTTCGTTACTCATAAAATAATTTCTATGTTGATTTAGAATTTTATTACAAAATTCATTTGTAATGGTTAGATCAATAGATTGAGTATTAACATAGATATTATAATAGTTTTCTATTTCATTTTTTAACTGTTCAATAGGAATTGTTTCTCCGGCAAAGGAGTAAAGTTCTTTAATATATTCAGAAATCAATTCATAATTTTTTGTGTCAATTACATTTCTAAACAATTGAATGAGCGAGTCATTTATTGCCACTATATCAGGATATTTGAATGAAAACTTATTTTGTGTATACCTTATGTTTACTATACCATCTATTATTTTATCAAGTACTTGTAAATATCCTTGTTGTATAGTTATGTCATTTTCGTTTATAGAAAAATTAAAATATTCTAGTAATTCATTTATTTTTTTTATATCTGCTTTACCACCAAATTTAGTATCTAAAAAAGGTAATTTGTCAGTGGTTAATACATATGAATTACCTAAAACACTAGTAATGGCCTCTTCCTTTTTTTCACTTGTCAAATATGCAGAATATAAGGAAAATTCAGGAAGCTTGCTCATTAATCTATAATTTTTAGTTAATGCAGGATTTTGTTCCAAGTCTTCTTTAGTAATTTTATATTTTTCTAATGTTTCTTCTATTAAAAAGTCATCTATATAGCAATTTTCTCCTAATAACCTTATTAATATAGGATTTTTCTTAATTGCATCTTCCATAATATACTGATTATTTCGTAAATTTATATTTTTTAACAAATCTTCTTCGCTTGCAATAAATCCTCTTTCTCTTGCAGACATCACTGATTCATAAGTTATTTTCTCTGCATCAAAATATACAATCATTGATGGATCATTTAGAAAAGCCTTCAATATCAAAATATTATTATTTAATAAATAAGGATTCTTAATAAAATGAATTTTTTCAGGAATATAACCATTGCGTAAAGCAATTCTAATAAGTTCATCAGAAGGTTTTTCTATTCTTAAAATTAAAATAGGATTTTCAGAAATTGCTCTTTTTATTAGTTTTTCACTTTTTAAAAATAAAGGGCTTTTATTAATATCTTCTTCATCAGGGGTAAAGTATGAGTCTTCTAATATGGATATAATATTTTCAGTTATTTGAGATTTGTTTAATTTTTTAAATAATGCAGGAAATTCTTTGATAACAGATTCACATATTTTTACATTTTGTAACAACATTGGATACTTATCAATATGATAAAATTGTATCTCTGAATCTATATCTGCAATCTTATTAATACATTCTACGGAAAAAGCTTCCGGTTCAAAATATTCAAAAGAATTTTTATTAATATCTAGCATATAATTTAATACTCTTGCATCTCTATTTAAGCTTTTATTTTTTCTAATATAAGAAACTGGAATATCTACTTTTTTTATTATTTGAAAAAAATCATCAATAGATAATTCAGAAAAATGATTTAACAAATATCTCTTTAACAAAGGTTTAGGTAACGACATTATTATTCTATTCATATTTGTACACATCCTATCATATATAGTATATCATAAATTCCACAAATTTTTAAAGTCTTTAAAAAAACTGCAATTACTCTAAAAACTTATGAAAAAAAATGGATAACTTTCCTAGTATATAAAAAAACTAGAATCTTCAATTAAAAAACTCTTCTTTATCTATATTTTATCGGCACTAATAAGAAAAGTCAATTAAAACCAAACAAATAAAAAGAAATGTTGTTAACTAATTTATTTTATAAAATATGATATATTCCTAGTAATATTAATAAAATTATGCCTATAATATTTGCATATTTACCTATAAATCTATTTGAATACTTACCTATTAAAAGTCCAATCGAAGTAAAAGAGAAACTACATACTGCAAAAATAAAACTAGCTAAAATAAATTTATTTGTTATTTCACTAATTCCTAAACCAATTGTAAATGAATCAATACTTACACTAAATGCTAAAAATACCAAACTTAATAAATTTATATTTATATTTATTTCTTCTTTTTTAAAATATTGAATTGCTATATTAACCCCTAGTATAATGAGTATTAAACCTAAAACAATATTACTTGCAATATTAAAATAATTCATAATAGTAATTCCTATTTTATTTCCTATGATTGGCATTATGAAATGAAACAATGCTACTACAAAAGGAAATAATGTTAATAATTTGTTATTTTTTATTACAGTCCCCATGCTTAATGATAAAGAAAAAGTATCCATAGATAAGGATACTCCGATTAAAAAGATGGATACTAATTCTTGCATTTTTATCACCAGTTAATTATATGCTATTTTTCTTTTTTTAATAATCCTTTTATGGAAAATATTAAACCTATAATTTCTAGTAATGTGTAAATTATACTTCAAAATTATAAATATTAAAATGAAATACTTCAGGTATAGTTAAAAGTAATATCATTCCATATACAAATAAAAGTATTTTGTTTGTATTCTTTTTATAAAGCCAATATATAAATAGTCCAAAAATAATTATAATTATAGATGAAACTGCACTCCCTTTAATTATTGTCATAATGTTTTCGGGTTCTAGTACTCCGGTTTTCTCATAAACCGATATAACAGTATCTCCGACTACATACTCATTAATACTAAAATAAATCATTAAAATAATACTTATTAAAAATATTATTACTATTTGGAGAAAATTTTTGTTTTCATATTTGTTTTTTATTTCTTTGCTATTTTCTTCATTAATTCCGAGAATATCATTTATTGATACATCTAATTCTTGTGATAATAGAATTAATGTTTCAATAATTGGCAAATTTCCGTTATTTTCATAACTACTTATTGTTTTAGGACTTACATTAATATTTTTGGCTAATTCCTCTTGAGTTAAATTCTTTTCCTTTCTAAATTTTGCAATGTTTTTTCCAACATTCATATTCGCACCTCTTTCTAAAAAAAGAATATCATATTTGTTTTAAATATGATACCTATTTATTCGAGAGTTAGTATTCATTTAATAATTCCTGTAAATAAGATGTATATGTGATATCGTCATAATCAGTTTCATTTGCTTCAAGTAAACATAACGGAGGAAATAATACACACCACCAATTATCCCCGAGTCCGTCTCCCAAAGTTACTACTAGAGATTCGTAATTTCCAGCTTTATAAGTTACTCCTTTATAATTTTTTTCAGGGAAGTAGTTAAGACCATAATTTATATCATAATTAGAATTATACTTATTAATAACGTTATTTATTTCATTCATATTTAAATCTATTTCATTTTTTGTTTCTTCTTTAGAATCTGAATTATTTAAAATATCAGCTATAATTGGTTCTAGTTCATTTCTTATTTCTATTTTTTCTTTTTGATCTTCAATAGAGTTGCTATTAGCTATAATTCTAAATCTTATAGCATTATCTGGTATTAAAACTTTTGTATCATTTTTATTAGCTAAAAGAAGTATTGTCACTATAAATAAACTTATTATTATTTTTTTCATATTGATCACCTAAAATATTGATGGGCATAAAATAGAATATTTATTCATTGAGTAATAATAATTAAATTTTAAAATACTATAAGTAAATATATAAAAACTATTTTCTTGATATTTTATTTTTCCTAAAAGCCATATTATTTCCTTTATTGATATCCACATTTTGTTATAATAAATATCGAAACTTTTGATTGTTAGATGCCTACTACCGGAGTAATTAGCAATCTCCTTTAAACGGGGATTTTGTTAATTATGAAAAGGTGGTCTTATGAGATTAAAGTCGATTAATTCTTTTTTAATGAGGCTTTTAGTAGCATAAAAAAAATGTTTACTTGTCATTATAAATGTTCAAGTAAACATCCACATCAATAAAAAGTAGGCATCTGACTGACAAAAATCAAATGTTTTTTTTTATTATATGAAATGTTCTTTCATATATACTTATATTATCATATATTTAATGGTATTTCAGGTTATTTGATTATGAATTCTTTATCGTGTTTTAAATGTATTAACAATTTCAAAATTTAGTTAATTGTAAATCTATTATTTAAAAATAAACAAATATCTTGGTAATCCTTGTAAATCATTTTCAAAACTGTATTTTAAATTTAAACCTCTTATAATAACTTCTAATGATTCTTTTTGATTATCTCCGAATTCAAAAGCCATTATTCCTGGACTATTTAAATTATTCAAATGTTTTTTTAGTATTTCTTTATAGAAAAATAGTCCATTATCACTTGCAAATAAAGCTATGTTTGGTTCATTTTCTTTAACTTTATCTTCAACAAAACCATTATATGGAATATATGGTGGATTAGATATAATAATGTCATAATTATTACTTAAATTTTCAGTCATACTTTTATTTATAAAATTTATTTCTGTGTTATTAAGTCTTGCATTTGTTTTTGCAACTTCTAAAGCATCCATGGAAATATCTAGAGAAGTTACATTACAATCTAAATTTTTCTTTATTGAAATTGCTATACATCCACTGCCTGTTCCTAAATCAATTATGTTTATTTTTTTATTAAATATACTCTTTGCGTATTTAATAGTTTTATCTACAAGCAACTCTGTTTCAAATCTTGGAATTAATACTTTTTCATTTACATTTATTATGTTTCCGTAAAATTCCACATTCCCAAGCAGGTATTGAGATGGATAACCTGTTGCTAACTTGTCTAAAAGTTCTTTTTTATTCGGATATTTTTTTGTTAATAACTCCCAGTCTGGGAAACTTATATAATCTGGTTTCATGTATACTCCATATAATAAAGAAGCTGGTTACTCTAAAGACATACCAGCTAATTTTAATTTTAAATCTTCATTAATTAAAGCTTCTATAATAGGTTCTAGTTCACCATCCATTACTCTATCTAAAGTCATTGTTGAAAAATTAATTCTATGATCTGTAACCCTATTTTGTGGATAGTTGTATGTTCTTATTTTTTCTGAACGATCCCCGGTACCAATTTTATATTTTCTTGTTGCTCCGATTTCACTTTCTTGTTTGTGTGTAATTTCATCATTAATCTTTATTTTTAATAGTTGCATTGCTCTTTCCTTGTTACGAAGTTGGCTTCTTTCTGTTTGACATGTAACTACTACTCCGGTTGGAACGTGTGTTATTCGTACTGCTGAATTGGCGGTATTTACTGATTGACCACCGGCTCCGCTTGAATGATATACATCTATTTTTAAATCACTTTCTTTTATATCAATATTAACGTTATCTACCTCCGGCATTACAAGTACAGTTGAAGTTGATGTGTGAACACGACCTTGTGTTTCCGTTACAGGTACTCTTTGTACTCGATGTGAACCACTTTCATATTTTAACTTACTATATACATTTGAGCCTTTTACCATAAATTCAATTTGAGAATATCCTCCGCTGGTACCGGCTAGTTCGTGAAGAACTTCTATTTTCCAACCATTAGCTTCAGCATAATATGAATACATTCTAAATAAATCCCCGGCAAAAATATTTGCTTCATCACCACCTGCTGCACCTCTTATTTCCATGATAACGTTTTTGCCATCATTTTCATCTTTAGGTACTAGCAATACCTCTAAATTATGATATAATTCGTCTAGTTTTTTTGTTAAGATTTCAATATCTTCTAAAGCTATTTCTTTTAGTTCTGGATCATTTTCCATAACATGGGCTTCTTCTAAATTATTTTTAGTAAGTTTGTATTCTTGATATGTTTTATATGTTTCTTCTAAATCACTTTGTTCTTTTGATAATTCTTTTACTTTATTAAAATCATTAAGAATTTCTGGATTTGATAAGTCTTTAGTTAATTCATTATATTTTTCTTCGATTGCATCTAATCTATTAAACATTTTATCCTCACTTTCTTTTTGGCTTAAATCGGTAAAAAGCTATAGATTATTTTCATCAATGTCATCAACTACTACTAAATCTGCTAAATCGTCATCTGCAACATCGTCTGTTTCATCGGCTTTATCATAGAAAATGTCTTCATCTTCTACTTCACTATCTTCTTCGTCTTGTTCTTCGTCATCAACGATTTCTTCTTCATCCTCTTCATCAAATACTAAATCTAATTTATGTCTTGATTGAAGATCCCAATATCCTTTATCTAGCATTATGAATTTTTTATTAATTGACATTTGTTCAAAAAAATCCATTAGTTCATTATCAATTGTTTCTTCAGGTAATCCTAAAGCATTACATACTTTCGCAAATATATCGCGTAATTTCATTTTTTTGCCACTTTCTTGTAGCACTAATAAAGCAATGTCATCATATCCCATTAATTCAAGTTCTTCTTTAGGTATTTGCTTTAATTTCATAAATCATTCTCCTTACATTTTTTCTGGTGGATTAACTCCGATTAGATCTAGAGCATTAAATAATGTTTGTTTAACACCCATAATTAAATTTAAATTTTCTAAAGTTTCTTCTTCATCATCAGTTAGTATGCGATTTTTTGCATAGTATAAATGAAATAAACTTGCAAGTTCATATACATAGTTAGTAATTAAATGCGGCAATTCTTTAGTCGCAGCATTTTTTACTACTTCTGGGAATTCGTAAACTTTTTCTAAAACATTATATGATGTATCGTCATTAATTGCAATATATTTTTCACAGTTTTTAATATTTTTTTGTTCTTTTAAAATTGAACAAATTCTTGCATATGCGTAACATACATAAAATACTGGGTTTTCATTAGATTTCTTTTTAGCTAAACTTAAATCAAAATCCATTTGAGTATCTAGGCTATATTTTGAAAAATAATATCTGGCAGCATTTACTCCGACTTCATCTATTAATTCTTTTAATGTGACAGATTTTCCTGTTCTTTTACTCATTTTAACTACTTCGCCATTTTCTACGAGTCTTACAAGTTGAAGCAATTTAACTTCAAGTTTGTCTGGATCGTTTCCTAAGGCTTTTACACTACTTTTTAAACGGGCAACATAGCCATGATGATCTGCACCGAATATATCAATCATTTTATCAAAACCACGATTGTATTTATCCATATGATATGCAATATCTGGTAAAAAATATGTTGGTATACCATCTTCTTTTATTAAAACATGATCTTTATCATCAAATAGACCACTGCACTTAAACCATGTTGCTCCATCTAGTTGGTAAGTATATCCGTTTTTAGATAAAATATCCACAATATTTTTTAAATCATATTTTTCTGATAAAGCTTTTTCACTTGTTTTAACATCATATTCTATTCTATATTCTTTTAAGTCACTAAATATATGACCAATCATTTCTTCTGTTCCTAGTTTTTTGAAATAATCTAGATCTTTATTTAATAAGGCATCTTTATTTTCTTCATATAATTTTTTTGCTATAGCAATTATTTCTTTTCCAAAGTAGCCATTTTCAGGCATACTAGCATCAAGCCCACATATTTCTTTATATCTAGCAAGAATTGATAATCCTAAATTAGTTATTTGATTTCCTAAATCATTTATATAGTATTCTGTTGTAACATCATATCCACTAAATCTCATTATACGAGCTAGAGAATCTCCGTATGCACCACCACGAGCATTTCCTAAATGTAGAATTCCCGTTGGATTAGCACTTACAAACTCAATATTAATTTTTTTACCTGCTCCGATATTTGAACTACCATATTTTTCTTTTTCTGCAAGTACTTTATTTAGATTTTCAAATAAATAATCTTTAGTTACAAAAAAGTTTATAAATCCTGGGGCTTTTATTTCAATCTTTTTAATTTTTTCGTTCTTAATGTTATTTACTATTGAACTTGCAATTTCCATCGGATTTTTCTTTAATGTTTTAGCAAGTTTCATAGATATGTTACTTGAATAATCACCATTTTCTTCTAAAGTGGGTTTAGTTATTTCTACTTCTATATCACTTACACCTAAAGATTCTAATTCTTTATTTATTAATTCTTTTAATAATTCTTTCATTTTTCCTCTTTTCTAGTTATTTCTATAACTTTTTTCTCATCTCCGAGTGAATAAGTTAACCTTATTATATTATCTATTTCTTCAAATGTGGCATTTATATTATATTTTAAATCAGTATTTGCAAATGATACTTGTAATTGTTCCGTCTTAAAATCTATTTTAAATGTGTCTTCATTATTTTTTCTTTCATATGTTTTATTTATTAAATCTATAGCATGTGTGCCATATTCATCTTTATAAAAAATCGTATCATTTATAAATTCTACTTTATTTTCTAGTGTTTCTATTAAAATTTCTTCATCATCATAAAGTTTCCAATCAATTATCATGGTTAGCCACCTCTTTTTTTCTCACATATTATAACAAACTTTATTATAAATGTATAGTAATATTTGAATATTTTTAGTCTTTTAAACTCATACTAATTTTTAGGTGATATCCTTTGAAAGCTATGAGATTTTTTGTAAAAACTTTTATTTTCTTATTTATATCCTTTGTGGTAATACTTGTTGGGCTTTATACCTATGCTTATTTAAGTCCAAAACTTGATTTAAAAACTAGTGGAAGTCTTTATTTATATGATAATAAAGGTGAATTATTATATCAAGGATCAAGAAGTAATGAATGGGCTAATTTAGAAGATATAAATGAAAATTTAATTAATGCTGTGATTGCTGTTGAAGATAAAAATTTTTATAATCATCATGGATTTGATTACTTGAGAATAGCTAAAGCAATGGCTACGAATATTAAGAAAAAAAGTATTGTTCAAGGAGCATCAACTATTTCTCAACAATATATTAAAAATTTATATTTAGATTTTGATAAAACTTGGAAAAGAAAAATTGAAGAGGCATTTTTAACTTTAGAGCTTGAAGTACATTATGATAAAAATGATATTTTAGAAGGTTATCTTAATACTATAAACTATGGTCAAGGGAATATGGGAATTGTAAATGCTGCAAGTTATTATTTTAATAAAAAACCCGGTGAGCTTTCTTTGGAAGAAGCAATTATTTTGGCGGGTATTCCTAAAAATCCTGGTAATTATAATCCTGTTTCTAATTATGATGCTGCGATTAAAAGAGCTTGGGTTGTTGCTAAAGCTATGCTAAATAATAATTATATAGATGAAGAGACTTATAATAGCTTATTTCAAAATAAAATGGAAATTTATGGACAAGTAAAAAATAATAATTTACAAATGATTATGTATTATCAAGAAGCAGTTTTAAATGAATTAAGTAGTATTAAGGAAGTTCCATATTCTTTAGTTAATGCTGGTGGCTTAAAGATTTATACTAATTTGGATTTGGAAATGCAAAAAAATATGGAAGAAAATATTTTAAGTAATAAAGTTAATGATGATTTACAAGTTGCAAGTGTTATTGTTGATCCAAATACGGGAGCAGTTAAGGCTTTAACCGGTGGTATGAATTATGCAAAAAGCCAGTATAATAGAGCTTTAAAAAGTAAAAGACAAGTTGGATCTACGATGAAACCATTTTTGTATTATGCGGCCTTGGAAAATAATATGACTATGTCTAGTACCTTTAGAAGTGAAGAAACTACTTTTAATTTATCTAATGGGAAAACTTATACACCTGGAAATGCCGGCAACTTATATGCAAGTAAAGAAATAACTATGGCTGCTGCTTTGGCTTTATCTGATAATATATATGCTATTAAAACTAATTTATTTTTAGGTATTGATAAAATGATTGATGTTGCTAAAAGAACTGGTATTAAAACTAATTTAGATGAAGTTGCATCTTTACCTCTGGGAACAAGTGAAATAAATATTTTAGATTATGCAACTGGGTATACAACATTTGCTTCCGGAGGTTTTAAAAAAGATTTATATTTTATAGAAAAAATTGAAGATTTGGATGGAAATATACTATATGAACATGAAAGTTATGATAATTTAGTTATAAATCCCAATTATACTTATATTTTAAATGAAATGATGAATACCACTACGAATGATGCGTATGTTGATTATACTACGCCGACGGCTTTAAATATAGCTTCTAGTCTTACACATAAGTATGCCTTAAAAACTGGATCTACGAATACAGATTATTGGATTGTTGGTTATAATAAAGATGCACTTGTTATGATGTGGATGGGATATGACAATAATTTAAATGTTGATAATAAAGTAAGAAACAGCGCTAAAAAAACTTGGGCATCTACGATTGAATTTGCATTAAAAGATATTGATACAAGTTGGTATGAAACACCTAAAAATGTGGTGGCTTTACCCCTTGATGCTGTAAGTGGTAAAGTTACTAATGATCAAAATAAAGCAGCATTATATTACTATGTTAAAGGTACAGAACCGGGTGTTACAAATATACAGTACGCAAGTAAAACTGAAGAATAAATGTAGATATTTTTACAATTATGTAATATAATTATTTTAGGTGATATATATGTATAATTATCCTTTTAAAGATAATAATGAACATGTTTTAAATGAAGCTACGAATATTAATATTAAATGTTTAAATAAACAAATGCTTGTTAATATTTTATTAACTAATAAAAATGTATTAATATTTTATGATACTGAAAGAGATAGTGCTTTAAAAACTAGTACTGCTCAAATATATCCTCAATATGAAGTTATGTTAAGTATTGATTTAAATAATATGGATTATAAAATTGTTGATAATAATAGTATTATTAATATTGATGATGAAAACGTGGTTCTTTATAATTTTAATTTAACTGATTTTATAGAAAAAGATGACTAATATAGCCATCTTTTAAATTTTGTCTTTTTTAATTTTGATGTTAATGTGATATTCTGTTGGTAAATTCATTTCTTCAATTACAACTTTATCACTATCTAAATTAAGACCCCGTATAGTTTTAATAACATAATCTAAATAATCATTTTCTACTAATTTTGATTCTGTTGTGCTTGTTGGTATAACAAAGTCATCAAGCATTTCTATATTATCTGTTTTATTTATTAAATCACTAGGTTTCAAATTGTCTTCATGTGTATCTAATGTGAATGTTGGGGTAAATTCTTCAACATCCATATTTGCTGCAGAATCTTCAAGAAAATTGAAAAATTTATTTGGCATTTTTTCAGGATTTGAGAAAAATCTGTCTGGGGTTATTGTTTCAATATTTTTTGGTTGTTCTATATTAGTTTCTCGATTTGTTTGAAGAGATTTTATGTCAACAGAATTATTTAGCATATCTTCAATACTTGGAATATTGTTTGGTATTGGTTCTTTTGAACTATCTAATTCTTCGCTTGTTGTTGGAACTGGTTCTAAATTTTCTAATGATTCAGTATTATTTATCTGATTATTTAAAATATTATTTTGAATGTTTTCTATTGGTTCCATTTTGGTTTCACCTGTATTTTCACTTTCTTTTATAACTTCTTCAAGTTGTCTTACAGTTAATCTTTCATTTATAATTCTTGCTACAAGTTCTTTTTGTTTTTCATGACTAGGTACTTTTAATAAAGTTCTAGCATGTCTTTCAGATATTTTTTCTGCTAAAATAGCTTCTTGAACAGACTCATCTAATGTTAGTAACCTTAACTTATTAGAAATAGCTGATTGAGATAATCCCATTTTTCTTGCTAGTTCATCTTGTGTCATATATCCTTTGTCTAATAGAGCTTGAAATGATCTAGCTTCTTCGATTGCAGTTAAATCTTTTCTTTGGATATTTTCAACGATGGCTACTTCAGCAGAAGCATTGTCATCTAAATTAGAGATTACTGCTGGTACACTTGATAATCCAGCTATTTTAGCAGCTTTAAATCTTCTTTCACCTGCAATAATTTCGTATTTATCATTTTTTCTTCTTAATACAAGTGGTTGTATGATTCCATGTTGTTTAATTGAAGATGCTAAATCATTTAAAGAAGCATCATCAAAAGACAACCGTGGCTGAAAACGGTTTGGAATTATTTCCTCGATTGGAACTTGTAAAACTGTATTTTCTAAACTTGAATTATTCACTTCATATCAACCCTTTATTATTAATATAATAACTTATTTATTATTTTTTTTCAAGTTATTTTTTATCATTTTATTAATGGCTTTTTAATAATTTTTTCATATGGTCTTATTTTGTCTTTTGATGTGCTTTTTATTTTCTTAATTTTTATAATATTTCTCTTTCCGCAACTTGGCGATAATAAAAAGTTATTTATTTCTTCAATTTTTCCATTCATTTTTTGAATAGCATATAAACTTTTTTCTATTTCTTCGTTGTTACTTCCTTTCATAGCTATAAAATATCTATCTTGTCTTACCAAAGGCATGGCAAGTTCCGTTAAAACAGGCATGTTTGTTACTGCCCTTGCTGTTACTATATCATAATAATTTAATTTATCTTTACATAGAGATTCTACTCTTGCATTTATTATTTCTAAATTATCTAATGCTAGTTTTTCTTTAAGTTCTAATAAAAATTTTATCTTTTTATTGTTGCTATCTAATAATGTTACGTTTAAATTTGGAAAAAATATTTTTAAAACCATACCTGGAAAACCTGCCCCGGTGCCAAAATCTAATAAATTTTCATAACTATTTAAATCTATTACTTTTGTAATTGTTAGGGAATCATAAAAATGTTTTAGATAAATATCATCTAAGTTTGTAATAGATGTTAGGTTTGTATGAGTGTTATACTCTATTAAAAATTTTGCATATATATCTAGTTTATTTAATATATCTTTATCTACTTTTAAGCCTAGTTCAGCTACTTTTTTTATAAATTCATCTATTTTCATTTTTTCCATATTCCTTTTTTAAATATATTGTTAAAACAGATATATCTACGGGATTAACCCCGCTGATTCTTGAAGCTTGAGCTATAGTTTTAGGTCTTATCTTTTCTAACTTTTGTCTTGCTTCACTAGCTAAATTTGATATTTTTTCATAATCTACATCATCAGGTATTTCTTTTTCTTCAAGTCGTGCTAATTTTTCTACTTCTTTATATGCTTTTTTAATATATCCATCATATTTAGCATTTATCTCAACTTGTTCCTTTATTTCATCCGCAAAATCTAAAGTAATAAAATTACTTATAAAATTCAAATCAATTTCTGGCCTTTTTAATAGTTCATAATAACTTAATCCCGTTAAAGGGATATTTTTGTTGTTGTCTATAAATATTTTTTGGTTATCCGTCGTTAAATGTAACATATTATTTTGAAGATAAGTTGTTAATTCTTGAATCTTTCTTTCTTTTTCAAGTAGTCTTTCAAATTGATCTTCATTAATTGTTCCAACTTCATGTGCATAATGTCTTAATCTTAAATCTGCATTGTCATGTCTTAATATTAGACGAAATTCCGCGCGAGATGTAAGCATTCGATATGGTTCAATAGTTCCTTTTGTTACTAAATCATCAATTAGTACACCGATATAGGCATCACTTCTTTTTAATATTAATGGTTCTTTGCCATCTATTTTTAATGCAGCATTTATACCTGCCATTATTCCTTGGCCAGCAGCTTCTTCATAGCCACTTGTACCATTTATTTGACCTGCTGTAAAGAGATTTTCTAATACTTTATTTTCTAAATTTGGTTTAATTTGTAACGGATCAATAGCATCGTATTCGATCGCATAAGCATATTTTGTTATTACAGCATTTTCTAATCCATGTAGGCTATGAACCATTTTTTCTTGAACATCTTCTGGCATACTTGTTGAAAAACCTTGTAAGTACCAATCATCATAATATAAACTTTCTGGTTCTAAAAATAGTTGATGACGTTCTTTATCTTTAAATCTTACAATTTTATCTTCGATTGATGGACAATATCTAGGGCCGATACCTGTTGCATAGCCACCGTACATCGCAGATTTGCTTAAATTATCGTTTATAATTTGGTGTGTTTGTTCATTGGTATAAAGTAAGTAACATGATTTTTGATCTTCGATATTGTAGCTTGCTTTGTAATCATTTGAAAATGTCCATAATCTATTGTCACCTTTTTCTTCTTGCATAACAGAAAAATCTATAGAATCTTTCTTTATTCTTTGAGGTGTACCTGTTTTTAATCTAATTATTTTTAAGCCATATTCTTTTAATTTTGTTGATAAATAATTACTTCTTCTTTCTCCATGTGGTCCACCTGGGGTATTTTTGCTACCTACGAGTATATTTCCACATAAATAAGTACCTGTTGTTAAAATAACAGTTTTACTTTCAATTCTTTCATTGTTTTCTGTAATTATTCCTTTAACTACATTATTTTCTATTATTAAATCTTCAACTAATGCTTCTTTTATTGTCAAGTTAGGCATATTTTGTAAATATTCTTGCATCTTTTTTGGATATGTTACTTTATCAGCTTGAGCACGAAGACTTCTTACAGCTGGCCCTTTGGAATTATTAAGCATTTTAATTTGAATGTGAGATAAATCGGCGATGCGTCCCATTAAACCTCCGAGAGCATCCACTTCTCGCACTATTATACCTTTGGCGGTTCCTCCGATTGAAGGATTACATGGCATATCTCCGATATTTTTTACATTTCCAGTTATAAGTAATGTATTTTTACCCATTTTGGCAGATATGTGACTTGCTTCAATTCCAGCATGGCCTCCACCTACTACTATAACATCATACATTTAAATCACCTACTTTCCTAAACAAAAATTACTAAATATTTTGTCTACTAATTCGCCTTCATAACTATCTCCCATAATTTCTCCAAGATAATCCCAGGCACTTTTTAAATCTATTTCAATCATATCTACGGAAAAACCAGCATCCAAATTATATTGGGCATTTTTTAATGATTCATATGCTTTATTTACTAAATCTATCTCTCTTAAATTACATAAATAACTCATATCTTTATTTACTATATTACTTAAATTTAATTTTTCAGTTATTCTTTCTTTTAACTTCTCTAGACCATTTATATCAATTGTATTTCCATATACTATATTCTTAATATTTTCTGGTATTATTAATTTACTTTCCAAATCCATCTTATTTACAAATACTATTAACTTATCATTATTATATTTTTCTAACATTAATTTTTCTTCTTCACTAATAGCCTCATTATTATTTAAAACAAATAAAATTATATCGGCATTTTCGGCAGTCTTTTTACTTTTGTCTACCCCGATTTTTTCAACAATATCTTCGGTTTCTCTGATTCCTGCGGTATCAATTAAATTTATAGCAACGCCATTTAATGTAATTGTTCCTTCGACGATATCACGAGTTGTTCCTGGAATATTTGTTACAATTGCTTTTTCTTCATCAAGTAAAGCATTTAAAATACTACTTTTTCCTACGTTTGGCTTACCAATTATAGCTACATTTACGCCATTTTTTATTAATCTTCCACTTTTGGCACCCGAAACAAGTTTTTCCAATTCTTTATTTATTTCATCTAAATAACCATGCATTAAATCTTCTGTTACTTCAAGTTCATCAGTATATTCTGGATAATCTATATTTACTTCAATATTTGCAAGTATTTTAGCTATTTTTTCTCGTAAATTACTTATTTGTTTTGTTAGTTTTCCATCAACATTATTTATAGCAAGTGTTCTTGCAGCATCAGTTTTAGCAATAATTAAATCATTAACACTTTCTGCTTCAAGAAGATTAATTCTTCCATTTAAGTAAGCTCTTTTTGTAAATTCTCCAGGTTCTGCTAATCTACATCCATTTGCAAGTAGTACTTCCATTATTTTTTTAGTGGTACTTATCCCGCCATGGCAATTAATTTCAATTGTATCTTCAGTTGTATATGTCTTTGGTCCACGCATTAACATTACCAATACTTCATCTATTTTTTCTTCTTTATATTTGATATGTCCATAGTGAATTGTGTGACTTGAAGCATTTTTTAGGTCATGGTCAAAAATACTATCCACAATGTCTATAGTATTTGGTCCAGTTACACGGACAATAGAGATTGCCCCGATGCCAATAGATGTTGATATTGCACAAATTGTATCTTCCATAAAAAAAATACTTCCTTTCATCGGAAGTATTATAACACATTTTTATATTGTTTTAAAGATTTTTATTTAGCCACATTTTAGTTTATGCGAATTGGGTTGCTCATACTTCCGTTACCCGATACATACGTTATGGAAGATGAAAGATTAAAAGACGGACGCACCCCAGCGTCGCCGCTAACATTGCTGTATAACACGAAACCAAAGTAAACCACAAAGAACGCATTGTTCGAATTGTCAGATTTACGGGAAACTATCCACTCATTATGTCCCATATATATCCAATTAATTGTTTTTATTGATGTTCCATTTGCATCGTTACCATCATAATTATATAGAGTTG
>OIEN01000560.1_pt1 | contig 22000 bp, 20 predicted proteins | sample 1581741 | NCBI WGS metagenome assembly OIEN01 (sample SAMN01760944, study PRJEB22395) | human gut metagenome | reverse complement strand
CGTCCCTTTTTCTCAAAAGTGAGAATTTTCCTCCGTCCCTTTTTCTCGCGTTTTCCTCCGTCCCTCTTTTTTCGCCTCCTTCCTCCGCCCCTCTTTCTCGCCTCCTTCCTCCGTCCCTTTTTCTCGCTAGCTCTTTTTCATAACAATTAGGTATTGTTATTTTCAAATTACATGTTAAAATATTACTATAAAACAAAAAGGAGGAAAAAAGTGAAAATTAACATGTGGAAAGAATTTAAAAGGGTTTATAAAGCCTCGAAAAAAGAATTTCTGATTAAGTTTTTTAGTTCAATAGTTTTAAGAGGTCTGTTGCTTGTAATACCAGTATTATTTAGTAATGCTGTAAACTATGCTACAAAGCAAGATTATAGTGCCGCTTTATTATATATAATTTTATCTATTATAGTAACCATTATTTATAGGCTATCTGAAGGAATTAACCAAAGAACATTTTATGATTTATATAACAGCCTATATAACTACTACAACTCTCGTGGTATAGATAAAACAAACGATAATTCAATATTTAGCTTATCAAGATTTAACCTTGGCCAATACACAAATATGCTTACAACAGACGTAGATGTAATCTCAGCATTTTTTGCTAATGGTGTTATAAGAGTAGTACAACTTTTAGAATTTGTTGTAATATATGCATACTTCTTTGCATTAGATGTTTGGCTATTCGTATTTGCACTTGCTATTTCAATCATAATACTTTTCGTAATTCCTATGACAAGCAAAAAAGTTGAAATCTTAAACAGCAAAAAGAAAAGTGAACAAGATAAACAAACAGCTACAATTCATGAATACTTTAGAAATATAAAAGACATCAAATGTTTTAATATATTTGACAAAATGTCACCTATCCCTAAAAAGCAAACAAAAGACTTTTTAGATGCTAATGCTAATTATATAGTTAAATACACTTGGAATAATCAACTTTTTCTTTTAGCTATTGAAATTTGCAGGCTTTTGTCTGTTGCTTATGGTATATATCTTATTCAACATGGGAATTTAGAAATAGGTGCACTTTTAATTATATATAACTACTATCAAAAAATAATTGATAACTTTTCTACCATACTTACCATAAGCGTTGAATATACAAACTTAAAAGTATCACTAGAAAGATTTAACCACCTTGTTGAATATAGCTCTCCTAGAAAAGAACTTAAAAATACATGTGAATATATAACTGATGGTAAAATTATTTTCAAAGATATTTTATATGGTTATAAAAACGATCCTACCTTAAAAAACGTATCACTTGAAATAAATCCAAACTCATTGACAGTTATAACTGGAAAAGCTGGTACTGGAAAAACAGGAATCTTTGACTTATTACTAAAACTTAACCGACAACATCAGGGAATCATAACTATCGATGATACAAATATAAACGATATTCCAGATTCAGAGTATTTTTCTAAAATATCATTACTTAGAAAAAACTCTACCCTATTTTCTATGTCTATAAAAGAAAACCTTTCACTTGTAGAACCAGACTTTGAAAAAACAATAGAAATCTGCAAACAACTAGGAATACACGAACAAATCATGAGCATAAAAGATGGCTATGACACAATAATTAGTGAAAATGACGGATTGCCACTTTCGCTAAAACAAACAATTGCAATAGCCAGAACAATTTTAAAGGGTTCAAAAATTATGCTTTTTGATGATGCCCTTCTTGGACTTGATGATAACGAACAAGATAAAGTTTTAAACTTACTTTTAAAACTAAAAAAAGACCATACCATAGTTATGATTTCACATGATAAAAACGTACTAAAAGATGCAGAGAAAATAATCGTAATGGATGCAAAACAAGTAGCAGAATCAGGAACACTTTCAGAATTAATCGAAAAGAAAGGTACATACTACAATTTATTTGAAAAAAGTAGTGTATCAAGTAAAGAAGAATAATTACAAAGGAGATGAATAAAATTGTATGACGTTTGCGCAGTAAAATGCAATAACTATGAACCAATCAATATAGAAAAAGCAATGGACGAGCTAATAAAACTTATTGGTGGATTAGATTTCGTAAAACCCAAAATGAAAATTGCCATAAAGGCAAACCTAGTTACTTTTATGAAACCAGAACAAGCAGCCACTACACATCCAGCACTACTTTGTGACTTAGTTAGTCGACTAACTAAACTCGGAGCTATCGTCACCGTTGGAGATAGCCCTGGCGGCATCTACACAAATGCCTATCTTAAAAAAATTTACTCCGTAACCAAAGTAGATGAAATAAAAAAATTCGGTGGCAAACTAAATTACAACTTTGAAACATCAGAAGCACATTTTGATAATGCAAAAATAGCAAAAACATTCCCCTACACCTCATACCTTGACGAAACCGATATAATCATCAACTTTTGTAAACTAAAAACCCACGGTATGATGGGAATGTCAGCAGCAGTAAAAAATATGTTTGGCGTAATACCAGGCACGCAAAAACCAGAATTTCATTACAGATACCCAGACCACACAGACTTTGCAAACATGCTAATCGACTTAAACGAATACTTCAAACCTACCCTATGCTTTGTCGATGCAATAGTCGGAATGGAAGGAAACGGTCCAACAGCTGGTACCCCAAGAGACGTAGGTTTTATACTCGCTTCAAAAAATCCATACAAACTAGACTTAGCCTGTGCAGAAATAATCGGATTAAAAAAAGAAGACGTTCCAACATTATTAGAATCATACCATAGAAACCTAATCCCAGACAAATACGAAGAACTAAATTGTAATGAAGACCTATCTGCTTATACAATAGCCGACTACAACATAATAAAACAACATCATCCACTACCATTTGAAGACAAAACAAAACTATTTGGAAAAATTGCCACAAAAGCACTTTGCTCCATTCCAAAATTAAAAGTAAATGAATGTATCGGCTGCGGAAAATGTGCAGAAGTATGTCCGGTAAAAGCTATAGAAATAAAAAATCATAAAGCCCACATAGACAGGAAAAAATGTATAACCTGCTTCTGCTGTCAAGAATTCTGCCCCAAAGGTGCCATGAAAGTTCACAGAACTCTTATAGCCAAAATGCTTTCAAAATAAGATTATGAAAGCAATCTTATTTTTTCCTCTAAACTAAATAATAAAAAATGTTGCAAATGGAAAGGTCTGATAATACTTTTAGTAGCGTTTTTTGTCAAGGTGGAGATTGCGACAGCAATACTACCTTGACAAACCTAGCGGATAAAAGTTTTATCAGACCTTTCCATTTGCAACATTTTTTATTATTTAGTTTCCACACTAATCAAACTAAAATACATTTTTTAAATTTTTCAAGCATTTTTTCTTTAGGAATAAAAAACTCATAAACAATCCTGCCTCTATAAAGCTTTTTCACAGTACAGTCCATTATCGGGTACTGCCACAAAGCATGATCAATCCCCCTCTTTTGAAGATACTCACAAGTATATGTCCTACAGGCTATAGAACAAATCGAACAGGAATGATCATCATTTAAATATCTACAGTTCTTATTTTTATCTTTATAAGTATTAGCACAACATCCATTAACCTTCGAATGTGGGAAGCCTTTTGTATATCTCATCGTTACACATCTATCATCTATAAAATCGCAATAATTAAGGTTTAATGCCTCCTCTAACATCTTAGAACACATATCATCATATATAAAAGAAAACTTATCCTCTAGCCCTTTTATATTACAAACACGCAATAATTTAAACAATTCAACCAACATTGCATTTTTCATATCATTATTAATATTTTCATCACCTATATAAAAAGCATAGCTCTCATTCTCATTTAAAGACACAATATCTTGTTTTATAAGCATTGCATAAGCAATAATTATATCCTTTAATTTTAAAGTTTCTTTTGAAGCTTCAAATTTACCGATAAAGTTTTTCTCGTCAAGCAATATATTCTTGCAAATTTTTTCTGTATACTCTTTTAACACTTCTTCATCAATGATTAAAAGTTTATCTATAACATTTAAAAAATAATTACGCATCTTAGTATAATAATATTTAGAAAAATCAATACTTTCAAGATTAAAAAGCACAGATACATTTTTTAGCTTTGATAACGCATTATTGTTTTTTCTTAATTCTTTAATATTAACATACTTTAAATTATCACTTATACTATGACTTTTTTTATTTCCAAGTATAATACAAATATATTTATCAAGTAGTTTGCTATAACATCTTTTTAACTCTGCATCATCTTTTTGGGAATCAAAACAAATTAAAGCCTCACACATATACGTCTTTTCAAAATTCATTTTCAAAAGTTCGTCACCGTTATAAACTTTTTCTTTAAAAATATACCTTATTGCCTTAGGTAATACATTTGTAATATATAGAGCATTTTCAGTTTTGCTTTCTTTAATTATTTTTAATTTGCCCTCAAGCTTTTCTGTATCTATTTCATATTTATCGAAATAATTTATTATCATTTGTAACTTTCAACTCCTATTTTTTCTTTACCGAAAAACCAAACTTTCCCATATTTTTTCCTTGCTCATAATACTCACCATGTGAATATGTAATAAGATTAGCTTTTTCTAAACAAAACTTTCCTTTTTCATCTAAATACTTTTCATCAATATCAACCGCAAGAACTTTTGCAATAAACATATGATGTGAACCTAACTCTTTAATCTCTGTCACCTTACACTCAATATTCACCGGTGACTCCTTTATAAGTGGAGCTTTTACTTTATTTGCCTTTTCTTTTGTGAGTTTTAATTTATCAAATTTGTCTAAATCTCTACCGCTTCTAACACCTGCGAAATCAGTTTTTCTCGCCAATTCCTTCGTTGTAAGATTTATAACAAACTCTCCTGTTTCTTTTATCATATTATACGAATACCTTTCTGGTCGCATAGAAATATATACCATTGCTGGATCTGTACATATCGTTCCAGTCCATGCTACAGTTATAATATTCGACTTTTCCATATCTCCACAGCTCACCATAACAGCTGGTAATGGATAAACCATAGTACCTGGCTTCCATACTTGTTTTGACATTTTTAATCACTTCCCATAACTAATTTTTTCTTACACTTATGATATCAAACACTTAAATACATATCAACTTAAAATTTCAATATTTGTTTTTTATAATATATATTTTTTAACTATAAAATATCTTCTTTTTTATATTTGAATATATAAAATCTAATTATTTATTTTTGTAACATTCATTTCAAACCTATAAAATCTAACTATTTGTTTTTCGCAATTATTGTTGGTGTTAAATAAAAACTGCAACTTTTTATTTTGTCTGCTTTTCATAAAAACAAAATAAAGAGGTAAATTTCATAGCTTTAGAAATTTACCTCTTTATTTTTGGTACTTAACTATACAAAATTAAATTTTCAATTTTGCCCTCATCATCGAAACATTTTGCTTACGATACTCGAATTTCAAATCCCGTTCAAATGTAATCATTCTCCAAAGATTATGGCGATCCTGCTGTCTTACTCCGAGAAGCTCTTGCCTCTTTTCAGCACAATATTCTTTTATACAATTTATTGTTTCCTTGGAATAACCTTTTGCTCTTTTAGCCAAAATTATCTTAACTCTTGTTATATCGTCATAATTATCACGTATTTTTTTGGTTTTTTTATCATGTTTTTGAAGCTCTTCATGTAATCGTTGATTAGCTTCATTATATAACCTACGTGTCCATCTAGAGTAATCATCGATATACTCCTCACCAAAAAGTTGTGCCATAAAGCAAAGATATTTCATCTCAATTGCATGACAAGTTGGCTCCAATGTTTTCGAAGTAATCAAATCTTTTCTAAATTCAAAAATTCGAAAATCTTCAACGCACGCATGTATCTCACAAAGATTCCGATTACTATCAAAACCTTGTGCCTTTAAATCATCGTCCTCAAAAACAATTTTGGTATATATACTCGTATCCAGTCTTAAAAATTCAGCCACCTTAGAAAGTTCTTCTTTAAATTCTGGTCTCGATGTATATTTCAAGATACACCCTCCTTTTCAAATTAAAATTGGCATGCAAAAATTATGCATGCCAACAATAAGTCTAACTAAAGACTAATAAATTCTCAAAGTTTCGAAATCAGAGAAGCTTCGAAAGCTTCTTAACCTCCAAATCTTCGTGCGCGGTCACCCAGCTCTTTACCAAATCAAGTCTCTTCTCAGGAGCAACATTGCTAACCTTGGACTTAAGCACCTCAAACTCCTTCGTACTTACAAGACCCGAAATCCTACCAAGCGCCTCATCGAGAGTAATGGGTTTCTTCTTGCCAAACAATGCCATAAGTCTATCCTCCTCAAATTATTGGGTCCGGTCGTTGTGGAAATCCTACGCATGCCATTTTAATATATTTTACATAATTTGTCAAGCACTTTCAGTACTATTACCCTCAATAAATTTAAATATTATCTTCTAATCATGTTACTATTCATTACTTATATCAACATTATCATACGTATAAATAAAGATTTACTTGCTTAAATATCTCTCAATCCTGTTTAAGATTTTGTCTTTTCCAAGCAAACGCAAAATTTCGTATAAATTTGGAGTCATATGTTTAGTAGTAACAATATACCTCAACATTTCACAAATCATGCCTGTATGGCCTTTAAATTCGTCTGCAGAGGCTTTGTATTCTTTCATTGGAACATATCCATATTTTCTACCAAATTCATTTATTTTATCAAACCACTCCTGTTGAGTATCATCTGGATTATAAACATTTTTGATATATTCAACTAGCATCTCGGCTTCTAGATTTTTTTCTTCTTCCCAGCTATATGTAAATAGTTCATCAAACATATACCACATTTCTTTTTTTACGTCACTATAATATGCAATGTCTTTTCTAGGTTTCTTTTGCTCTCTTTCAATATTTAAGAAGCCTTTAGAAAATTCAGGATCTCTAGTAAATAATTTGCAAAACTCTTCATCATAAGTTTCTAAATATTTAGTAACATCCTCATATAGCTCATCTGCCTTTAATGTACTTACATATTCTTTGCATATAAAGTTTAATTTGTCTAAGTCAAAAAGTGCTGGACTCTTTGACATTTTTGAAAAATCAAATTTATATTCAGAAACATCTTCCTTAGGGTTTGCAGCATGCCAAATTTCAAAACCACTATTTGCAATAGTAGCAAGATATATTTTTACACCTTCATAAGGAATTCCAAGTTCGTGATAATAACTCATTGCAGCTTCTGGATCTTTTCTCTTACTTAGTTTTCTCATCTTACCATCTTCAAGTTTAGAAAGTGGCGAAATGTGAGCATATTTTGGCACTTCAAAGCCAAACATTTGAAATAATTGATAATGAAGTGGTAGGGAAGCAACCCATTCATCGGCTCTTATTACATGAGTAGTACCCATCAAATAATCATCAACTAAATGTGCAAAGTGATAAGTTGGAAGGCCATCTGACTTATTTATAACTATATCTACATCATTTTCAGGGAAAGCTAAATCTCCTCTTATTTCATCATGACATATAATCTTTTTGTTGTAATTTCCGTTAGATTTTAACCTGATTATATATGGGTCCCCGTTTTTAATTCTTTCGGCTCTTTGTTCATTGCTTAAATTTCTACAAGTAGCCCAAGGACCGTAGTAACCAATTCTTGCTTTAGTTTTTTCTTGTTTTTCTCTCATAGTTTCAAGTTCTTCAGCTGTGCAAAAACATGGATATGCAAGTCCCTCTTCTAATAAATATTTTACAAAAGCTTGATATATCTCTTTTCTTTCACTTTGTATATATGGACCGTAATTGCCTTTGCAATTGCCCTCATCATCTGTTGGTCCCTCGTCAAAAGTAACACCAAAATCTTTTAGACCATTTATTATAGTTGCAACACCGTTATCTATTGTACGTTTTGTATCAGTATCTTCAATTCTTAAAAAGAAAACACCGTTTGTTTGTTTTGCAAACATACTACAAACAAAGCTTGCATAAAGAGCTCCAACATGAATAAATCCTGTTGGACTAGGTGCGTATCTTGTAACAATCGCTCCTTTTGGTAAATCTCTTTTTGGATACATCTTCTTATAGTCTTCAATTGTTTTAGTTATATTGGGAAATATTAAATCAGCTAACTCTTTATTTGTCATATTTCGTCATCCTTTCAAATAAAATCTATGGATATTTTATCATAAATTTGAATTTTTTCAACCCGCAAAAGTAATGTATTAATCTTTTGTATTTATACCTCTGCCTCTAGTTATACTGTTATAGCCATATTTTTCCTTAACTTTATCTAATGTTTCATCAATTCTTTCATGTTTCTTTTCTGTTACATCTTCAAAAAAGCTAAATTGTTTGTCTTCTATTTTGGTAAGATTATCTACTCTTACTCCAAGTAATCTCACATACACTCCATGTTTATATGATTCTTTTAAAAGCTCTTTTGCTTTTTCATATATTTCAATAGTATTTGAAGTTGGATTCATAAGTTTCCCTTGATGCGAAGAATCTTCAAATTTATTTGTTCTTATTTGAACATTTACAGTAGAGGCAATTAGCTTTTCTTTTCTTAGTCTATATGTCACACTTTCTGTTAATTTAAAAAGCACTTCATATAGCTTTTCTATATTTGTAACATCTATAGGTAACGTAGTAGAATTACTTATGCTTTTAGGCTTTTCGCGTATATAATTAACTGGTGAGTTATCTATTCCGTTAGCATATTCCCACATCATTTTGCCAAACTTACCAAATCGTTTTTGTATAAGTAACATATCGCTTTTTGCTAAATCACCGATTGTCTTTATTCCCATGTTATAAAGAACTGGAAAAGTCTTTTTTCCAAGCATGAACAAATCGTTCGTCTTTAGTGGCCACATTTTATCTTTTATCTCATCTTCAAATAATGTATGCACTTTATTTGGCTTTTCAAAATCCGATGCCATTTTTGCTAAAAGTTTATTATGTGCGACTCCAACATTAACGGTAAAGCCCAGTTCTTCTCTGGCTCTTCTGCTTATTTCATAGGCAATATCTAATATATCTCTTCCTTGCAAAAACTCTGTCATATCTAAAAAACATTCGTCTATACTAAATCTTTCAATCTTATCTGTATACTCTAATAACAATTTATATAGCATATTTGAATATTCTTTATATACGGGGAAAATTGGCGGAAATACTTCTAAATTAGGACACTTAAGCCTTGCTTGATATAATGTTTCGCCTGTAACAACTCCACAAGATTTAGCAAGTTGGCTTTTTGCAAGGACAATTCCCGCACGTCTTGTTTCATCTCCACCTATAACTGCTGGTATGGTTCGAATGTCTACAGTTTCGCCTTTATTCAATTTATAAAGTGCCGTCCAGCTTAAAAAAGCATTATTTACATCAACATGAAGAATCTGTCTTTGCATATTCCACCTCCTACATTTTACAAATTACCATTTGTTTTTATTGCTCAGACTGAATAATAAAAGTATAGTAATACATTTTATAAATCAAAATTTGAAATCAGTCATCGATTATATTTTATATAAAATTTAAATTCTCATAACCTCATAATTATACATTAAAGAAGTAAACAAATCATTGAAAATTTTTATAGGGTGATTTTATCATTGATTATTCATATAAATTAAATTAAAGTATTGACTTTTTATGTTAAAACAATATAATTAATTTATAGATGAGGTGTTGGTCACAAAAGTGACTTGCCCTTTTGAGTTTAGGAAATCACTCAATCGTTGCAAATTGGATAGAGTGATTTTTTTATGTTATTTTTTCTTGGAGTTAAGTACTTTTTTAAAAAAGTATGCTAATAGTAGCACTGTAAACCAAAATAATGTGTAATCATTTTTTACCATTGGCATCACCTCCCTTTTCATTTGTAAAAAATAAAAAGGGCAAATCACATCGTATCCAAACGACCTCATCATCAAGACAATATCAGAAACATTTGTTCTTGTCAAGAGAACAAATAAAATATTGTTGATAATATTTTATTGCATTAAAAAATGCGTGAATTCTTTTCACACATTTTTAATATTTTTTATTCAATGCTATTAAACTAACTTGTATCTTATCTAATATTCAACCATTCTTCTATCGCGCTCTTTTATTTTATTCCATAAAATTTTTTATATAATTCCACAGCTGTTTCAGGACTTTCGTTGCCTTCCTTGTTTTTTACTGGTGCAAATTCTTTATCTTTTTCAATACGTAAAATTATAACATCATCAGTCGCCGAGAAAACATCAAAAATAAATGCCTCAAATTTATATGCGTTTATTTCTTCGTGTTCACCAGTAGAATTTACATGAAAATTTCTCTTAAAAGCTGCATGCATAGGTAATTTTTCATTTTCTATTTTTTCAAGTAAATCTATAGTAAAGAAGTTGCAACCAAAATGTGCATCTCCATATAGAAGTTCTCCTTCACTGTTGCAGGCTCTTAGAAGTTCTTCTGGTGTCTCTATGTATTCTATTACTCCTAGTTTGCCGTCCATCTTGCAAAACACACCCCATTTGCCATCCCATCTAGGTTTCATGAAAGACTTAGAAAGAATTTTTGCATTCTTATCTATCATTAGCCCAATAGCAAGCGGATCTACCATGTGAATCAAGATGTTATCTACATTTCCAACAGCTAAATACTTTACCCCATTTTTCTTCATTTCGGATAAGATGCCGCTATTTCCTAAAGCTCTAAAAATTCCACCATTACCATCTGGAGCCATAAAAATCTCATCTTTTTCTTTTAAAATTACTTTTCCATTTTCGTCAAGTAGAGGTAATTCTCCTTGTTTGAAGAACTTAATATAATTTTTATCATATCCAAAGTAATTATTCTTTTCAAAAAAAGCTACAGTTTCATCATTATTTTGCTCGCTAGTCATGATATACCATTTTATATGAACTCCATATTTTTCTTTAGCCTCTTTAAGTTTTTGCGTCATTATTTCAAATATAGATGCTTGCCTTCCTATATCTAGCATATATGTAGCTTTAGGCCCATTAAAGCCAAGCCTTGTACCTTGACCCCCAGCCATCGAACAAACTGCAAGCTGACCATTTTTTATACTGTTCTCACCTATTTTTTCATACATCGATTTATTAATTTTCTTAGAATCAATTGCATCCACATTAGTAATATCTTTATTTAGCATTTCATAATTATCTTTATTTTCATATAGAGATTTCATATATTCAAAATCTATTTTTGAAATTTGATTTAATAAACTTTCTTTATTATCTCCAGATAATTCATTGTAAAAATCAAATAATTGCTCTTGACCATATTTTTTAGTTAATTTAATTGCCTCTTCATAATTCATTTAAGTAAATCCTCCTTGTAACAAATTACATTTTTTCAGGTGTTTCAATTCCAAGTATATTAAGTCCGTTTTTTATAGCAATTCCAACAGCTTTAGTTAATGCAAGTCTTGCATTTTGCGTATCTTTATCATCACAAATAATCTGATGTTCATTATAAAATCTACTAAAACTTTTAGCGATTTCTATAAGATGTCTTGAAATTAGTGATGGTTCGTTTTTATTTGCACTAGATACAACAACATTTGGAAACTCTTTAAGATTTTTTATAACCTCAATAGCTTCGTTATCTAAAAGTTTTGAGTAATCTATATTTTTTAAATCTAAATTTTCTGCATTTCTTAAAATGCTTTGTGTTCTAACGTATGTATATTGCATATATGGTCCAGTCTCGCCAGAAAAATTAAGAATTTGCTTCCAATCAAAAATCTCATCTTTTATTCTGTTATTCGCTAAATCGTTAAAAATTATCGCACCTACACCCACCATTTTAGCAACTTCTTCTTTGTTTTCTAAAGATGGGTTTTTCTCATTTATAACGTTCAAAGATTTCTCTATTGCCTCTCCAAAAATTTCTTCTAACGTAATTGCATTGCCCTTTCTAGAGCCTATTTTTTCGCCATTTTCGTCAAGTATTAAACCAAAAGGAACATGAACACAATTTTTTGCATATTTTTCATATCCCATAAGTTCTAAAGTCTTAAAAATTTGTTTGAAATGTAGAGTTTGCTCTGCGCCTACAACATAAATTGCTTTATCGAAATTATAATTTTCAATTCTATATAAAAGTGCTGCTAAGTCTCTTGTAGCATAAATTGTAGTACCTGCAGAAGTTATAATTATGCAAGGTGGCATATCATCTGGCATCATAACAACTTTTGCGCCTTCACTATCTACAAGTAAACCTTTCTCCTCTAAGATATTTACTACTCTATCCATCTTATCGTTATAGAATGCCTCTCCATTATAAGAATCAAATTTGCACCCTATTAAATCGTATATTTTATTATATGATTCAATACTTATTTCTATTATCCATTTCCAAAGTTTAGTAGTCTCTTCATCTCTAGCCTCTAACCTTTGAAGTGCATTTCTAGCCTTATCTGTAAGAGTAGGGTCTTCTTTTTCTTCTTTATTAAAACGTGCATATATTTTAGATATAGCATTTATTGGATTTGAAGAAAAATCATACTCATCTTTCCACATCTCGTATCCAGCAATCGTCTTACATACACCCATTCCCCAGTCTCCAAGGTGATTTATTCCGATAACATTATACCCTAATGCTTTATATATTTTATAAAGTGCTCCTCCAATAACTGTTGAACGAAGGTGTCCTATATGGAAAGGTTTAGCAATATTCGGTGCAGAATAGTCAATAATAACCGTTTTTCCTTTTCCAATATTGCTATTGCCAAAACTATCTTCTTTATTTAAAACGTCCTCTAAAGTAGATTTAACAAGTCCATCTTTAGCAATAAAAAAGTTAAGATATCCTCCAACAACATCTATTTTATTTACAACATCATCTAATACCATTTTTTCTTTTATCTCGCTTGCAATAACAGGTGGAGCTTTTTTTAGTTCCTTTGCAAGTCTAAAGCAAGGAAACGCATAATCTCCAAGTTCACTATTTGGTGGTATTTCTATATATTCTTCTATCTCATTTGCAGACAAATTTACTATATCCGCAATTTTTTTAGCTAGAGCTTCTTTATAGTTCATATTCATTCTCCTTTTCTTATCCGACAATACCGATATTATAACACAAACCGTTCTAAATTGGTATATTTTTGTAAATTTTGTTGATTTATGAGTATTTACATGCTATAATACTAACAATATTATGTAACTTTAAGGAGGTAGCCAACATGAATATGAACGAGCTGCAGATTGAGCGGACACTCAAAGTGCTGGGATGTGCAAATGGGCTTTTGAAAGAAGTTATCGACAGTAAGAAGTGGATTGAAGGCTTGGACAAAATCGCAATAGCTCTCATTAACATTAAGATTGTTATAAATAAAACCAATACTACCAACTACGACTATGAAGATGTATTGACTTTAGAAGAAACTTTGCTTAAAAACAAATGGGTTGACTTTTTCAATCCGATTTCTTGTCGTACTGAAAGCATTTCGTTTGGAGAAATTCGCGCACTCGAAGATACTTTTGTTTACACTTCAGATAAGAATTACACCCCACACCAATTGCCTGCCAAATATAAAACTGGCAATCGAGCCATAGGACAGGTTTACGTTGATGGAAAAGAAGGTTTCTGCAAAAAGATGGCTGTAGAACACAGCATCGAATCTATCGCACACAGATGGTATTCTTGCAGTTATAATCTCATAAGCAACGTAAAAGATACTGGTCATTTGGTTCGTCCCCGTCGTCGCAAGTTTAAATTTTAACTAGCAAAAGCCGTCGAAACACTATATTTATATAGTATTTCGACGGCTCTTTTATGTACTCTACTTATCTAGGCTCTATAAGTAATTTAATACCCGTTCTCTCATCTTCTTCAATTTTAATCTCGGTAAAGGCTGGTATGCAAATTAAGTCAACTCCAGATGGTGCCACAAAACCTCTAGCAATTGCAATCGCTTTAACAGCTTGATTTAGTGCACCAGCACCTATAGCTTGCATCTCTGCCTTTCCTTTTTCTTTTATTAGACCTGCTATCGCCCCCGCTACTGAATTTGGATTTGATTTCGTAGAAATTCTTAAAACATCCATGTTATTTCCTCCTTGTTATATAATTTAATATTTTTAACTTACAATTAAATTATATAACCATTTCCAGAAATATCCAGTAAATCAGTTCGACAAATGGACAGAATCGTTCGGCAAAATACTACAAATTGTCGCATTTAAATCGATATTTTGTCTATTCTTGTTACCTTTTTTGCTTTTTCGTCAAATTCAAACACTACCGCATTAAGCATTGGTTCGCCACTAGCACAAGCATATCTTTCTGGTATTTGAGTTAAAAACCTTTTTAATGCTGCCTCTGGAGCCATACCAATTATCGAATCCTTAGGCCCTGTCATACCAACATCCGTTATATATCCCATACCAGTTTCGTAGATAGTATCATCATTTGTTTGAACATGGGTATGTGTTCCAAATAAAATATTCACTTTATCTTTTAAATAATAAGCAAGTGCTTTTTTCTCAGCTGTAGCTTCAGCATGAAAGTCTATTACTATTATATCTGCACCTTCTTTTTTCATTTTCGTGATTTCTTCATCTGCTACTTCAAAAGGACTATCATAAGAACCACCAGTATCAACTCTTCCGATTAAATTCATTACACCGATCTTCATATTTTTGCAAGGCAAAATAGTATATCCCTTGCCGCAAATACCTTTTGTATAATTAGCTGGTCTTATAAGTCTATCTTCATCATCTATAAAAGAAAAAATCTCTTTTTTCCCCCATGTATGATTTCCTAAGGTAACAACATCTACACCAAGTGCGTACATATCATTTAAAATTTTAAGAGTAATTCCCATACCATCAGCCGAATTTTCACCATTTGCAATAGTAAAATCTATATTAAATTCCTGCTTTAACTTCGATATATTTCTTCGTAAAGCCTCCATGCCTGGTGCCCCAACTATATCACCAATTACTAGTATATTCATTATCATAACCTCCAGTCTTTCTCCAAAAGCTATTATATTTCAAAGACGTCTATTTATCAATAATTTTGTATATTAATTTCTTATCTTCCACATAAACAAAAAGTGCATCTGTAATAATTACAAATGCACTTTAAAAACCTTATTTTGCGTACTCAATTGCACGAGTCTCTCTTACAACGTTAACCTTGATTTGTCCTGGATAATCCATTTCATCTTCAATTCTCTTTGCAACATCTCTTGCCATAAGTACCATTTTATCATCATCAACATTTTCAGGTTTAACAATGATTCTAACTTCTCTACCAGCTTGGATTGCAAATGATTTTTCAACTCCATCGAATGAATCTGCAATCTCTTCAAGTTTTTCCAAACGTTTGATATAAGTTTCTAAAGTCTCACGTCTAGCACCTGGTCTTGAAGCTGATATCGCATCAGCAGCTTGAACTAAAACTGCTTCCATTGTTTGTGGTTCAACATCACCATGATGAGCTTGTACGGCATTGATTACGATATCATTTTCCTTAAACTTCTTAAGGATATCGACACCAATCTCAACATGTGTACCTTCCATTTCATGGTCTATTGATTTACCAATATCATGAAGAAGTCCAGCTCTCTTTGCAAGCTTTGGATCATAGCCCAATTCCTCAGCCATAATACCAGCAAGTTGTGAAACTTCGATTGAATGGTTCAAAACGTTTTGACCATAACTTGTTCTATACTTAAGCTTTCCTATAAGTTTAAGCACATCTGGATGTAATCCAATTACACCTGTTTCAATAGAAGCTCTTTCGCCTTCTTCTTTAATAATGTTTTCAAGCTCTTCTTTAGCTTTCTCAACAGCTTCTTCGATTCTAGCAGGATGAATACGACCATCTGTAACAAGACTTTCAAGAGCAATTCTTGCTACTTCACGTCTAATTGGATCGAAACCAGATAAAATAACAGCTTCTGGTGTATCGTCAATTATCAAATCAATACCTGTCAATGTTTCTAACGCTTTAATATTTCTACCCTCTCTACCAATAATTCTACCTTTCATATCATCACTTGGTAAAGGAACAACTGAAACCGTAGTTTCTGAAGTATGGTCTGCTGCACATTTTTGAACAGCATAAGTAATTAGCTCTTTTGCTTTCTTATTTGCTTCTTCTTTCGCTTTTCCTTCGATATCTCTAATCATAACAGCACTGTCATGTGTAAGAGAATCTTTCAAAATGCTAAGCAAATAATTTTTAGCATCTTCAGAAGATAACCCTGAAATTCTTTCAAGTTCAGCAACTTGCTTATCTTTAAAAGAATCTAGCTCTTCTTTTTGGACGTCTAACTCCTTTTCCCTTTCTACTAACTTCATTTCTTTTCTTTCTAGATTTTCCAACTTCTTTTCTAGTGATTCTTCCTTTTGGAACAATCTTCTTTCTTGCTTTTGGTTTTCAGCTCTTCTTTCTTTTGTTTCCCTGTCTAACTCTGCTCTTTCTTTTTGAATTTCTTCTTTTGCTAAAATAACTTTTTCTTTTCTAGCAGCTTCTGCTTCTTTTGAAGCATCTTCTAAGATTTTTTTTGCTTCTTCTTCAGCATTTTTAATCTTAGATAGCCCTTTTTTCTCATTACTCTTTTCTTTTTGAACAAAAATAAAAGCCGTAACAGTTGCAGATACGACAAGGACGATAACTGAAATAATAATCACTTGTGTAATAGTAAAAATATCGTCCACCTCCTTATTTACTTTTCAATGTTCAAATATATTATCAAGGACACAAATTTTTTAAAATGGCTGCATCCTCCCACCACGTAAATCTTTTAAATAATATATTTCAATCACAATTACCATTTTATAAGTAAAATAAAATGTTGTCAAGGTATTTTTCCCTTGGCAACATTATTATTTCAAAATTATATAATTTATAAAAGTCTATCTAACTCTTCTTTAGTTAATTGCTCAACTACTTCCTCTTTTTTTTCTTTTTTATCCTCAACATCTTCTTTTCTTATTTCCTTTTCCACTTCTACAGGAAAGCCTTTTCTAAACTCTCTCTTGGACCTAACCGAACCATCTGAATTATATTGTGTAACAAAACCATTTAAAACATCACGCGAATACTCAGCTTCTTCTTCTAAAAGTCCTGTTTCAAAATATCTGCATCTAGTTCCAGTAACTTTACCATTTTCATAAGGAATAATCTCCATTATCATTCCATTTTGATAATATGTCTTAACTTTACCGTTAATCACACCATCAACATAAGGCGTAACCGAACTTACCATTCCATTATAATGATACTCAATCACGTCTCCATTAATGTTTCCGTCTTTATATGGTGTTTCAGACATTTTCTTATCATCAGAATAATACTTTACCACAACACCTTCCAATATATTACCTCTATCATCATAAATAACTTCCATAAAAATCACTCCTCATTTGTATTGTCATATATTTATATTATACCTTATACAAGGCTAATTTTCAACATAAACTATTATTAAAAAAGGGAACCCCCCAGGAAACCATCCTTGAGGGGCACAAAGTCACTGAAACGCTGCGTTATGTGGCTTACGGCTGCTGAGGCGGGAGACGACGAGCATTAGCCTTCGCAAGCTTCTGCTCGTAGTCGCTCTTAGCAGCCTTGTACTCGTCCTGAAGTTTCTCCGCTGCTTCGTAGACCTCCTCTGCTTCCACCATCCGGTCATCCACCAGGGCGGCCTGTTGCTGCAGATAGGCTCGAGTGATTTTCTTAGCAGTCGGAGCCGGAGTCGCAGGAGCAATGGTCGGAGCTGCGGAAGTCGTAGTCGTAGCCACAGCCGGAGCAACGGGAGTTGTGGCCGAAGCCGCAGTAGTCGCACTCGCGGTAGTAGTTCCGTTACCCGACCTCCAGCTGCGCCAGAAGCCAGCAATGTTGAACGTCAAGTAAACGAGACCAGCGACACATACAAGCGTAAGTATCGCTTTGACCATCTGGTTGCTTACGTGAATAGTGCCCAGGATCAACCCAAACGCTATCGCAGCAAGTACAATGGCCACCACCAAATACATGAAGAAACCCATCTTCGCAGAACCGAACTGATTGCTAGTCTTACTCATGTTGAAACCCTCCTATAATTTTGTCGTTGTTCAGCGCTATGCTTTTTGTTCGTATGTCATTGACACATTGAACAAGGGGTAGCAAACACCACGCTAAAGTGTTTGGTATTGTTTCCCCAATTTGCAAATCTGTAAATCAATTATATTATAGCATGTTTAACATAAAAAGTAAACCGTTTTTGCATAATTTTACCTAACACCCAATATATCCTTTATTATGCCAATTCCACCATCATTATTTACCTTGATTTCAATATTAAGTTTCTCTTTCACTTCGTCTAATGTTACATCGTCTAAAAATATATCGGCATCATCTTTTAACATATCTCCGCAAAGTATCAAATACTCACCAAGTTCTTTATCTTTTAGCTGTGTAATTAAATCTCCACCAGTAATTAGCCCTGTAACCGTTATTTCTGGTCCAAAAAAGGTATTTTCTATAGGGTATAGGTTAATTTTAAGCCCTTCGAATTTTTTCTCTAATTCGTCCATTCTCGCCCTCATAAAGTTATATACAATTTTGCCAGAAGCTATAGATACTACTTTATTAACTTTTTTAGGCTTAAATCTTTTTAAGTAACTATCGAAATTTTTCTTAAAATATGCAAGCATTCCTATTCCATCGCCTAATTGTGGAAAATCGTCGTAGTCTTTAAACTCTGGTATCTCCCTTTCCGCTTTTACATAAAATTCATCTGCCAAATATACCAGATTAAAACCGTATTTTTCTCTAAATTTTGCTTGCCAAGCATTTATTTGATCGATTGTTCTACTTGCTCCTTCTTTATCAAAGACCGTTAATGGATATAAGCCTTCTCTATATTTAGTAAGTCCAACTGGAACAATTGCTATACATTGCAAGTTTGGCGCATATTCAGAAAGTTCTTTTATTGTTTTATCTAAAACCTTACCATCGTTAATATTTGGGCAAAGCACTATTTGTGCATTTATTTTTATGTCATGCTCTGTAAGATATTTTATATATTCCATAACCTTATATGCTATTTTGTTATTCAGCATCATACTTCTAACCTCTGGATCTGTAGCATGAACAGATATATTTATAGGACTCAAATGATACCTAATTATTCTATCTAAATCTTTATAACCTGAATTTGTAAGTGTAACATAGTTTCCAGTTATAAAAGACAAACGAAAATCATCATCTTTAAATACAAGAGTATTTCTTACTTTATCTGGTAACTGATCCATAAAGCAGAATATACACTTATTTGCACAACTTCTAGGTTTTTCTATTAGTTGCTCTGGAAATATTATTCCTAAATCTTCATTTGCTTCTTTTTCTATTTCTAAATCCCATTCTTCGCCATTTTTCTTTTCTATAACTAATGTTATATACTCATCAAAGATTTGAAACTTGTAGTCTAATATGTCTTTAATTTCTTCATCATTTATAGAAACAAGATAATCTCCTGGCTCGATTTCCATTTCTTCTGCAATGCTGCCTGGTACTATATCTTTTATTATATGTTTTCTCATATATCATTCTCCTCATCAATTTGTTTACTAAATGGAAACTAAGAAAAAAGATGCCACTAAATACAAAAATTTAGGACATCTTCTTAATTACTCTGCGTCTTTCATAGCTATAACTTCTTTTCCATCATAGTATCCGCAATTTTTACAAACTCTATGTGGTTGAACAGGCTCATGACAATGTGAACATTCTCCGAAACTTGGTTTTTCTAGTTTCCAAGTAGATCTTCTAAGACCAGTTCTAGCTTTAGACCATCTTCTTTTTGGTTGTGCCATCTTATATATTCCCTCCTCTAGATATATGTTATTTATTATTATCAACTAGTGTTAAATATTAGCGTTTTCTCGAATTGCTGTCAACTCCGAAAAGTATATACCTTTTTTCAAATTTTGTCAATCTTTTTACAGAAATATGGCAAAATACCAAATATTTACATTGAAATATTATTTTAGCGGATAAAATTTAATAGTAGCTTCTGGAATTGCACCTTCATATTTAGGGCTTTCTAGGTTTAGGTCAAACATTGCAATTGTTTTATATGTTGTTGCATCTGAAGCCAAAAATGCTACATTGTCTACTGGCGTTTTCGTTACAGGTTCTGGTAAAAGTTTATTTTTTTTACTTCCAAATATGATTCCAAATCTCTTTAAAAAGCTCATATTAAACCCTCTTTTCTTTTGTTTATTAATAGTATTTTATATGTTAATTTAATTTTTTTCAATATTTTTGTGAAAAAATTTTAGTTATGGTTAATGGTATAATTTCCGTATGAGGAATGTTTGATAATACTTTTATCCGCAAGGCTTTGTCAAGGTAGCATTGCTGACACAATCTCCACCTTGACAAAATTGCGACAAAAAAGTATTATCAAACATTTCTCATACTGTATAGTGCCAATGCTTGTTTTAATAAATATTTTTGAATTTCAATTAAAGTTTTGAAACCAGTTCCTTAAATTTGTCGCCTCTTTCCATGAAGTTTTTGAACATGTCAAAGCTGGCACTTGCTGGAGAGAAGAATACTATGTCTCCTGATTTTGCAATTTTGTTGGCTTCGTTAACTGCTTCTTCAAGTGTTGTACATTCAATTATTGGTAAGCTTTCTTGTATTTCGTTTGATTCTGAAAGGGCTTTTTGTGTAGCGACTTTTATTTTTTCTTTTGTCTGCCCCATAAGTATTAGTGCTTTTACGTGTGCAACTATATATTTTCCTAGTTCCGTATAATCAAGGTGCTTGTCATAGCCACCTGCCATTAGGATTACTTTGTCTTTAAAGCTTAAAAGTCCTGCTATTGTTCTTGTTGGGCTGCTTCCTATTGAATCGTTATACCATTTAACTCCGTTTATTTCTCGTACGAATTCGTTACGATGTTCTACTCCTTTGAAGGTTTTTAATACGTTTACTATAGAACTTGGTTTTACTAAGTCGTATATGGCTGCAATTGCTGTGCATGCATTTTCTACATTATGTGCTCCTAAAAGTAGGATATCGTCTACGTTCATTATTTGTTTTCTTGTTTTACCTTCTGAAATTTTTATCATTCCAGAGTCTATTATAACACCGTCTTCTAGTTTTACTTTGGTGCTAAAGTATCTTACTTTTCCATTTGCTTCGTTTATCATTTCTCTAGTTATATCGTTGTCAAAGTTTAAAACAAGTACATCGTTTTCCTTTTGATATTTGAATATATTTTTCTTTGCTTCGATGTATTCTTCATAGCTTTTATGAATGTCTAGGTGGTTTGGCGAAACGTTTGTAACAACTGATATATTAGGACTTTTCTTTAATGTCATTAGTTGAAAACTGCTTAGTTCTAAGACTACTATGTCTTCTGGTCTCATTTCATCTATTTGAGCAAATAATGGAGTGCCTATGTTGCCACCAAGATAGCAATGGTATCCATCTTCTACAAGCATCTTGTATATTAATGTCGTAGTTGTTGTCTTGCCGTCACTACCTGTTACTCCAATTATTTTTCCTGGACACAAGTCTATAAGCATTTCTATTTCTGATGTTAAGATTGCTCCTCGATTTAATTCTCTTTCTATAGCTGGATGGTCTGGCCTCATGCTAGGTGACCTAAATATTATGTCATATCCATTTAAATTATCTAAGTAATTTTCTCCTAAAGAAAATTTTACACCTTGTAATGCGTATTCCTCACATAATGAACCATCTAGTTCTTCTTCTGTTTTTTTATCAAATACGGTTATGTTAGCATCTAAATCCATAAGGTAACGAATAAGTGGTATATTACTTACCCCCATTCCTATAACTGCCACGTATTTTCCTTTTATATAACGTTTAAATTCTTCTAAGTCTTTGTTTATATACATAGAAAACACTCCTCTTAATATTTAATGTGAGAAAAAGGACGGAGAAAAATGAGAAAAAGGGACGGAGGAAAATGAGAAAAAGGGACGGAGGAAAATTCTCACTTTTGAGAAAAAGGGACGGACC
>OIEN01000557.1_pt1 | contig 22117 bp, 31 predicted proteins | sample 1581741 | NCBI WGS metagenome assembly OIEN01 (sample SAMN01760944, study PRJEB22395) | human gut metagenome | reverse complement strand
CTATATCTTCTTTTGATAAATCTTTAAATTTGTTATTAAATAAACTTTCTGCAAGCTTAACTGCTTTGTTATATTCTTCTTCTCCATGTAAGAAAGTAATAATTTCTTTTGCCAATCTTTTATGTGCTTCTCTTAATTCTGGATGTTCATTATTTTTCTTTTCAAGCTCTTCTATTTCTTCTTTTGATAAAAATGTATATATTTTCAAATAATCTATTACCATGCAATCTTCTACATTTACAAAAAATTGATATAACTTATAACTTGATGTTTTATTTTTATCTAACCATAAAGCATTTCCTTCACTTTTTCCAAATTTCTTTCCTTGTGAATCTGTAACTAATGGCATTGTAAATCCATATACTTCATCACCTGTTGATTTTCTTATTAAATCAATTCCTGCTGTAATATTTCCCCATTGGTCAGATCCAGCACATTGTAAATCTACTCCATTACATTCATGTAAATGTTTGAAGTCTAATGCTTGCAATATCATATATGAAAATTCTGTATATGTAATTCCTGAATCTAGTCTTCTTCTTATAATGTCTTTGTCTAACATATAATTAACATTAAAATATTTTCCATAATCTCTTAAGAAGTCTATAACATTGATATCTTGATACCAGTCATTATTATTTACAACTTCAAATCCAAATATATCTTCAACTTGTTTTCTTAGACATTCAAAATTATGTCTTACTTGTTCTTTACTAATCATTGCTCTTTCTGTTGTTGGTCTCGGATCTCCTATCATTCCTGTTCCTCCACCAACTAATAATATCGGATGATGTCCTGCTTCTTTTAGTCTTTTTGAAATTAAAAAACTTGATAAATGTCCTACATGTAAGCTATCTGCTGTTGGGTCTGTTCCTATATAAAATGTTAAACCACCTTGGTTTAATTTTTCTTCTAATTCTGGACTTGATATATCTTTTATTAGTCCTCTCCATTTTAAATCTTCAAATAATGTCATATTTTGCCTCCTAAAACAGAATAAATTATATATTAATACTAATATTTTGTCAACTTCTATTCAGTTAAATTTTTTTCATTTTATCACCTATTACATTATAATAATCATTTGACTTAGAGTCAATGTATTTAAAGTACATTTATAGAAAAAATGAAAAGACTGATACTTTTGTATCAGCCTTTTTTGGCTCCCCAAGTAGGACTCGAACCTACGACCTATCGGTTACTTTACTACATTAATTTTCATTAACATTGTTTTCACAAATTGTAGTCTGGACTTTATCTTTACCTTGTCTTGCGATTTAGGTAGGTGGTGTAAAGTCTCTACACATAGCTTTCGCCTTGCTCGGTATTGTCGTATAACTTTTAGTTATTTACGAGTTTCACCGAATTAGCCACCTTCTCATCTATAGATTTCTCTACAGAGCTGCTAACATTCAACAGCCGAGCGCTCTACCAACTGAGCTATTGGGGAATATATAATTGGCGACTACCTATCTTTCCAGCAGGGTAACCCACAAGTATTTTCGGCATTAACGAGCTTAACTTCTGTGTTCGGTATGGGAACAGGTGTATCCTCATTGTCATCGTCACCACTTTTGCTATTATACTCTTTCTATTTTAAAAATGCAATAGTTTTTTTTAAATTTTTTTATTTTTTTTAAAATCCTATTTTTATTATCAAAGTAAAAATGTTTGTACCTATTGCCGCTGTTATTGTTTGTGTTGATTCTATTATGTTTTTTTAGTATTTATAACTTTTGGAGCTCCCAGGGAGAATCGAACTCCCGACCTACAGGTTACGAATCTGTTGCTCTACCAGCTGAGCTATGGAAGCATTACATAGACGCTATTTTGTTTCTGCAAAAATAGCGTCCTATCTTTTCTAAAAATGTCTGCCCTTTGATTTAGTTTCTATTTCTTCTTTTTCATTGTTTTGCATTTTTTCTAATATTTGTTGATTTGTAGTTTCAGTTGTATTTACTGTATTTGTATTTGCATTATTTATTCTTGTTATTTCTGCGACTTTTTCTATTATCATTTTGTATTTTTTATAATCCATCACAAGATATGCAGATAATCCAGCAAGTGCCACACAAGATACTATTAACGCACCCATTAAAATTTCATATACATTTTCTCCAAACCAATTACTAACTGTTCCTGTTATACCCTTAAACCAGTTTTTTATTCTTCCCATTAAAGTTACTACTGGTTTTTTTTCTTTATTTACTGTAATTTTATATGTTAATACTTCGTCCTCTTCTTCTTCACTTTCTGATGGCATTGTAACAGTTACTATTATTGTATTTGCTCCTTCAGATAATTTTTCATTTCCTACTATTTCTATTTTAGCTTGTTCTAAATTTACTAGTACTTCTACATCTAATTTAGATATTAAATATGATATATCATTTAGAGTATATTCAAATATTTCTGTGCTAAATTCCGGATTTAATAATAATTCTTGTCTATTTCCAGCTTCATCTGTATAGTAAACTTTTATATATTGTACATTTAATCCTTCTCTTTCACGTGTCACATTTATTACGTAATTTGATGTTGTTCCATCTTCTGCTGTTACCACAACAGTTATTACGTTTTTACCTACTGCTAATTCTTCAGTTGTTCCTTCAATTTTGCAACTTGCTTTTGAGTAATTAACTGTTGGAACGACTGTAACTTTTGTTATATCGTTTGTAACTCTTAGATTATATTCTCTAGTATTTGTATCAAATACTGGATAAAGTTCATACCCTTCAATTTCTAAACCTTTTAATGTTGAATCATTTGATTTTGGTTCTTCTGGCTTATTGTTGTTATTATTTGCATTAGAATTATTGTTTGTATTTGGTTTAGAATTATTATTTGAACTATTATTTTCATTATTTGGAGCTACTGGTGTAGTAGGTTTAGATACATTAATAGAACATGTTTTAGTTCCTAGTACATCATTTAAAGATGTATCAGTTACATCCTCCGCTCTTACACTAATGGTTGCCGTTCCTACTTCCATGCTTGTTATAGTTATTGTTGTACTAGAATTGTCTAGCCAAAATGATGATGTGCTAACTGTTGCTACACTAGGATTTGATGACGATATTGTAAACTGCCCTGCACAGTCTGAAGCAGTTATAGTAATCGAAGTTGTCTCACCAATAATCAAATTGGCTGAGCCTTTATTAATTGAAAAATTTCCATTTGCCTCTGCAACATTTGCTGGTAAGAACATTGCTGCTATGGCAATTACACCTACTATTAATATAAATTTCAAATTTATACTTTTCATATTTATCTCCTCTCTTGTCATAAAGAAATCGATGTCAAGCCCATTATATAATTTTTTATTATCATATAATCTTTTGATTTTATTTCATTATCTTTGCTTACATCTGCTGCTTTTTTCTCTGCATCATTTAGATTTAATGTTCCCATTATATAGTTTTTTATCATCATATAGTCTTTTGATTTTACCTCACCGTCTCCGCTAACATCTCCAAATATTACTAAAGTGTAAGTATTATTATTTAATGTTACCGTTGCTCCTGTTCCACAAGCACTACCATTAAGTGTTGCTCCTTCTATATCTGTTATTTTTGTTCCTGGTGCAATTATTAAATTGTTTTCATCTAGTTTATACTTTTCTGGATTATCAGGCATATCTGGTACATCTGGTTCTCCTACAGCTTTTAAGTATTCTGATGCCATATATCCTTGTGTTCCATCTGTTAATTTTATTCTATACCAATAATATCCATTTACTTGGTATGACATTTTGTCTATAACTGTAAGTTTTATTCCACTTGTTAAGGTCTGCTTTATAGTTGTTCCAGACGTTCCTGGTCCGTTTCTTAGGTTCACATCTGTAGAAGTTTGCATTTCTTCATTTACAGTTGTAATATCATTAACTGGTGTTAAATACTGTGCTCCATCTGTATCTGTTCTTGCTGAGTATCCAACAATAATTCCTGTACCAGTATCATAGACAACCTTATCCCAGTATCTGCCATCATCAGACATTGCTGTCCCTTTTTCTATCCTTAACAATATTGTTCCTTTATCAGCTGAACCAACTATAGTTCCACTGCTTGAAGCTGTTTGTCTTATTTTCAGAGCTGCATATGAAGTTGTTACCTGTACATTTTCAGTTACAATATCCATTTTAATTGCATTTGGCATAGGTGATGCTGTTTGTGGCATATTTTCAAAAACTGGTATTATAAAGTTGAAACTGTAATCTAACATTCCTAAATCTCTGTAAGCTACATATGTACTATATCCTTCTGAATATGGTGCTGATACATTTTGCATATACTGGTGAGAATATAAACCTCCTGCACTATCTACTTGATATTTTTCTAAATATAAACAATCTTGGTAATTACTTATATAATCTGATGCTAGAAATGATGCTCCACCTTTTATTGCAAGTTCTGGAGTTGTCCAGCTTTTACTTCTAGCATAAGTTAGTCCATTTTTTATAATAGCAGCTGTGTTTCCCCCAGTAGCTCTTATATTAAAATAGTTATAATATCCTACTAAATCTGTACAAGTATTTCCATTATCATCTACATATGTATAATTTCCGTTAATTAAACCACTTGTGCCATCCCCTTGTTCTTGTTTTACCCTAGATGCTAAGTGGTATGGGCTTATTCCTACTTCTTTTGCTGCCTCCATGATTATTTGTGCATAAGATTTATTAATTGTTTGTGCATTTCCTTCTGTATCTGTATATATAACAGCATCTTTATCCATAAAAGTGCCTCTTAATATTCTTTTTACACCATCTATGGTTTGTGTAGATTCATCATATGACAAAGTTTCAAATGCAAATATGTAACTTTCATTTAGCCAATTTCTGACATCCATATAATATGATACTGTTGACTTTGATGCACAATGCCAAGTTCCATTGTCATATGCTTTTAATCCACAAGTAGAGCACAACCATGGTAGTGAAGATGTTTGAACTAAACTTCTTCCATGTAAAGCCTCTGTTTCATTATATATAGCTGTATTCCAGTCTAATCCTGTGTACAATATTGTAAATGTCCAATTAGGATGAGATGTTTTTAGTTCATTTATTAAAGAGGTAACTGCTGGGTAACTATCTTCAGTTAATCCATCTAAACTTGCTGTTCTTTGCCTTACTCCTGTTGCATATATTTTATTGTTTATAACAATTCCTAGTACATAGTATATTAAAATAGTAAGTATTAATATGCTACATACAATTTTCTTGTTTTTTCCCATATTTTCTCTCCTGTATACTAAATATTTTAGACATTTATAGTATATCGTATCGAAAAAATATAGTCAAGGAAATTCGGGAAAAATCACTTGGTAATTTGTGGGCAAAAAAAAAGATGGGTTTCCATCTTTTTTTATTATTGTATACCATATTTCTTTTTAAATTTATCTGCTCTGCCACCTGTTGTTTCTCTTTTTAAGTTACCTGTCCAATATGGATGGCATTTAGAACAAACATCTACTTTTAAATTTTTTTTTGTAGAACCTACTTCCATTACATTACCACAAGCACATGTGATAGTTGTTTTTTCAAATTTTGGTTGTATTGCTTCTTTCATTTTAAGTGTTCACCTCTTCCTTAATCTTTTTAACAAAACTTTATATATTCTATCATATTTGTTTTTATTTTGCAAATATTTTTACTTTTTTTCTTCTGATTTTTCTGATATTGATATTTTTGATTTAATTGTTTCTATTGTATCATCAAAAGAAACTACTTTAAGTAATTTTGATATTCCGTTTATTAAGCATAGTACTACTAAAATTATTAATCCAATTTTTTTCCAGTATTTGGCTAACATTTTTATCACCTACATTTTTTTACTACTTTATAATTATACTTTTATTTATGCATTTTGTCAATATTTATGTGTATTTTTACCAAATTTGATTTTTTTTGTTATTAATGGTATAATATAAACGTATATTTTTGGAAAGGAGAAATGCACCTTGGCTAAAGCACCTGAGGTTTATATGGGGAAATCGAAAGTTTTTGAGGAACATTTTGTTGCTCCCCATACTTATCCTTCCCGGGGCAATGCGCTCCACAAATTGGACTCTATTCGTGAAGGGCACCCATTCTCTTCTGGATGGGTTGAGATTGATTTTACTATCAAGCAGTTATCTGATGGTAACTGGTATTTAGAAGTTCATCACGCCAAATACGAATAAAGTTTAAACCACCCTGACAATAATATCAATTGATAATTTGTCAGGGTGTGTTTTTATACTAATTTTCAATTTGTAATAATTAAGCCCTATTAACATTATTAAAGTCTAATTTTCAATTAGTACTAATTTATTTATTATTGTAGATATAACTAATTTGGGAGTTATTTTTATCTTTATTGAAAAGTATCTATATAACTTATCTTCATCCTGATAATTATACACATAATTTGTTGCTTTTATAATACTTGTCTTGATATTCAACACTTCCTTGTTGTTTTTTCTCGCAATAAACTCATAAACATTTCTCTCTAAATTATCAAGTAATTTAATATCCTTCTTAGTATAAATATATACAATTGACTCTAATAAGTATTGTGTTCCTTTTAATTTAAAATTATAACCTAATAATAATAGTTCTTTTGTTATTGTTTGAATTATTGTTGAGATATTCTTTGTTTTTATTTCATTATCCATGACCATTATTTTTTCTGCTATTATTTCATTTTCTATATTATCGCCGATAATAAAAAACTGGAATATTGTTTTGTGACTTGTACATATTTTTTAAATCTTTGTTTATTAAAATTAGGTTTGTATCATTTGCTTGTTCTATTTTTTGAATTTCATATTTATCAGTTGCAACAAAAGTTTTTATATTTTGATTTTTTATTTTGTTAATAACTTCATTTATTATTTTTTTAACGTTTTGTATATTTTTATCAACAATAATTATATTTTTAATTTTATGTACCATAAATTTTCTTTATCTCTTTTGTTGCATTATTTATAATTTCATTTTTAGTATATTCTTTGTATTGATCCGTCTCAAGCACAGAACTATCTACGTCTTCATCTGTTACTTCATTTTCAACTAAAGCATATGTTGTTTCTCTATAAAATTCTAAATATTTTTCTTCAATTCTTCTTAAAACAATGTTTGTATCTTTATTAATCCATACTTCTTTGTAATTTTCATTGTTTCCATTTCTAATAACAAAACAATCTATACCGTTAAATCTTTCTGTTCGTATTGATAATATTAATTTAAATAATCCCGGTAATTCATTCTCATAAGATATTATTTCATTAAAAATATTAAAAGTGTTACCTTTTCTATTTTCTATAAAATTTTGTGTGTAATAATCAATTTGTTTTAAATCATTATATACATAAATTTTATTATATGAATCATCCTCATAGTAACATGTAGTATTATCATAATTATATTTATATTTTCCGTTTTTATAATAGTAATTTGATACTATTTCATAAGTATCATTTTTAGCATAATTGATACTTACCGTTTTTGTGGTTAGTTTATAATTATCTAATGTTTTTAGATATTCTATTTTATCATAAGAATTATTTACAACCTTAGTAACAATCTGATATTTTATAAAAACTCCCATGATAATAGCACCAATAATTATAATTATACAAATTAAAATTATTTTTAAAATATTCATGTTTTTTCTGACCTTTTTTAGAAAATCCAATTCATGTTTTTCTTCTATTTTTGCATTTTTCGTTTCACTTAATATATTTGAGTTTATATCGCTATAATATTTTTCACATTCCTTACATGTTTTCAAATGTTCTTCAACAAATTTTTTGCTTTTGCTATTAATCAAATTTTCTGTATATGGTATAGCCAAATCTTTTACAATATCACATTCATCATTATTATTCATTCTTTAACTCCTCCTTCAATTTTATTTTTGCTCTATAAAAAGTAATTCTAGTCCATTCTTCTGATTTTCCCATAATATTTCCTATCTCTCTAAAATTAAATTCACATTTAACTCTTAAATAAATTACTTCTTTTGATTTCTCATCTAATCTATGTATTTTTTTATATAAATTTATTAACTCATCTCTATCCTCATAACTCTCATCCAACGAGTTAGTTATTAAAAACTTTACATCAACTTTATCAATATCTATTTCTTTGATTTTTTTATTTTTCTTACAATAATCTATCAACTTATTCTTGGCAATTTTATACAGCCACGTCTTTAAACTTGAATTATTTTGAAATTTATGTATATTTTTAATTGCACTATAAAAGGTTTCTTGCATTAGTTCTTCTGCAATTTCAGCATTATTAGTCAAAGATAGTAAATAATTAAATACATATTTAGAATACTCTTTATATATTTCTTCCATTTATCCTCCCTTCATACTTATATAGACTGCAAAAAATATATATTTGTTACAAATTATTTATATTTTTTGAATATTTTATATTATCTTTTAGTATTTTATGGTATCTTTTATAAAATTTTATAGAATTTATGCTACAATATATGTATATTTTATATTATTATGTTTAAAAAGGAATATCTTCCTTTTTAAAATAGAACAGATTTGAGTAAAAGTGTCTTTAAGAAAGTGAGGTTTCTCAATGAAAAAATTATTCAGCATCCTTTTAGCACTTGTAATTCTTCTGTCTTTTTCTATTCCTGCATTTGCAGCAGAAACGACCGAAGATGTCAGCAATGATGTTAAAGCCACTTTGTACAATGTTGATCTCACCTCTGACGGTATTGTTTCAGTTTCTGATGAAAATGGTAACATCATGCCACTTTCCAGTATTTCTGGCTACAATCAAGGTGATGTCAGTAGCAATTCCAGCGGGTTCCTCGTTTGGGTAGATTCTTCTGGAATTGGCGGCATGGGTGTAACCGTCATTACAAGCTGTTCCAATTGGAATGGTACAATCACCTTTAATCTTGCGTCAGATACTGGTTCTTATGCTGTCAAAGGCGCGGCTATTCCTACAAATGGTGAATCTCAATGGCACAACTTGATTCACGGATTGCCCAGCACTCCTGCATATTATCTTGCAGTTTTTAGTGGTATCCCCGCAGGGTATACCGTCCATGCTCAGGTATGGATTTACGGGTAAATTACATGAAATTTACGTATCCGTGTAACTAACTTTTTTACTCACATCTGTTCGGCTAGGGGTATTAATATACCCCTAGTTTTTATATTACTTTACCTCTATTTATCTGCTACTGAAACATATTATAATATATATTTTTTGGAATCAAAACAAGAAATAGTAAAAAAATATTTTGATTGATTAGATTTTTCTAGAAGTTTAGTTAAAGAATACAAAAAAATAATAGAAAATATGATATATACATTTAAAAGACAAAGACATTTAAATAGTCACCAGGGAATTATTCATAAACAATTATATATAAATCAAACTATATGTAATATTCTTAATAAAAAAGCAAGCAAATATTATCATGCCATATTATTAATACATTTATAATTTTATATGCTTGTTCCCATATCAATAATTAAGAGTTCTCCATTATTTTGGTATTGCAATTTCACATAAGCTTGCTTTTCAATAATCCAACTCTTTTGTTTTTTTCCATTACCTGCTATCCATGTATTTACAGCCCACCATGCAGGTTTAACATTATAGGTTACGTAGGCAATTATTTTATTTTGTTCCGCTTCAGGTACATTATCAATAATATCAACTTTTAGTATTTTAAAGTCAGTTAATTTTGCATAAATGTCATTTTTAGAAGCTTCTTTTAGTTCATTTAAAAAAGCGACTTGAATTTTCTCCTCTAATGTTTGTTCATTATGAAAAGATTTAATTATATTATTGTAAACATATTCTTCCTTATTATATTTTATAATCAAAGAAAGCACAAAAATTATTGACATTAATAGCAAAGCTATTTTGAATATTTTTCTTATAATATTTCCCCCTTTTTTCGAATAATAATCTATTAGAAATATTTACTAATTATTTCTTTAATTATATTTGTTTGTTCATCAGTTAGCTTTGCCTCTCCTTTTGAACTAGAAGTAATATGGTAATTGTTGTAAGCTTCTATTCCGTATTTTTCATTTCCATTTATTGTTAATATGTAGCTATTTAGTCCATCACATGTTTCTTTAGAAAATTCCAAGCTATTAATAATTTGAATTATTTGCTTAATTTCATTTTCATCTTCTAAAACTATTTTTTTGCTTTCTTTATCTATCGCAAAGTCTGACGTTTCTATTGATACTGTTATCTCATTCGCATTTAATGCATCATTTTTATTTTCTTTACTATTTAAAAATGTCATTGTTAGTAGTAGTACAGCTAATATTAATATTATTATAAATATAATTTTTGTTGATTTCATAATACATCACCCTATCTTTATATAATTGGTATTTTCTAGTAAATATTTAGTATCTTAATCATACCATAACATATTTTATTATGCAAATTATTCTCTCATTATTTAAGTTTCTTCTTCACATCTTTAATTTTCAATTTGCCCATTTAGTTTCCCAATTGCTTTTTTTTCTATTCTGGAAACATAAGAACGTGATATTCCTAAAATTTTTGCTACTTCATTTTGTGTTTTTGGCTTTTTGCCACCGCAAGCCAAATCGTAATTCTATTATTAGCTTTTCTCTTCCTTTTAGAACTTTTTTCATTTTTTCACACAGATCTTTTATTTTTAGTTTTAAGTCTATTTCATCTTCTATATTCATTTCTTCATTTTCTATTACATCAAGTAGAGTTATTTCATTATCATCTTTATCTTTTCCTATTGGTTCATTTAAATATACTTCTGCACCGAAGTTTTTTTGTGCTTCTTAAATACATTAGTATTTCATTTTCTATACTCACATGCTGGCGACAAATTAGTATTAAGAAAAGCAGATGCATCATCTGTTAGGAGATTTATTTCAACTGTATCACCATTTCCAACTGCACTATTAATTATTAATCTAAGTAACGCTTTTTTCTCAACTATATCCATTGTATCAAATTGTTCAAAATGCTTTTCCATAATGTCTAATACCATTTTTGCAACATCTATATCTAACTTGGTGTTTTCTTTCTCTTGATTAAAGCTATTTAACTTTTCCTCTAATTTTTCATTTTCTTTTTTAATTTTTACTACTTCTTTATTAATCTCATCGATTAAAGATATATCAATATATTTTATTTTTTGTATTAAATCATCTAAGTATTTCTGATTTTTATCATACTTTGCCTTTAGATAAATAAACTCTTCATTTTCATTGACAATACTTGTTTTTGTATTAATTATCTTTTTTAGTTCATTACAGATTTTTTCATTTGGTGCAATCAATTTTTTAATTTCTTGTATTAATAATTTATCAACTTTATTCCCATTTATATTTTTGCCTTTGCACTTATGTCCTCTACTTTTTTCTTTTAACGTACACGAATAAACATATTTAACATCTCCATTTTCATCGAACCTATTATTACACAATCTTGGTCTCATTGGAGAGCCACATTTTTTACACATTATTATCCCTGTTAATAATGCAGTGTTTTTTTGAGGTTTTCTATAACTCATTTGCTTATTCATATTTATAATTGTTTGCGTATTTATCCAATCTTTTCCATCTATAAATCCCTTATGTTTTCCGACAAGCAACTATCCACTCTTTTATATCTTTTTTTCTATTTGCCCTATGTTTTACTTGCTCCGTTTTATTATACGCCATAATTCCATGTAACCCATCAAATTCATTTTCTTTAGAGAAAATTTCAACTCCATTGTCTATAAAATAATTGTACATGTCTATATCATTTTTAGCATATACAGGATTGGTTAATATTGCTTTTAATGCGAATCTAGAAAAGTCTTTTTGATTTTTTGTTTTCAAATTATTATTTATTGCAAAAGTTTCTAATGCTGTTAATGACTTGAGTTCCAAGAATTTTTGAAATAATGTTTTTATAACTATCATTTCTTCATCAATTTCTTTTAACATAAATGCTTTTTTAACTTTTGTTTCAACCTCGTTATCTTTGTTATACTGTTTTATATTCATAAGTTCAAATCCAATTGACTCATATCCTGTTGGTGTAGTTCCTCCTAGCCATCTTCCACTTTTAGCAAGTTCTCTCATATTGTCTCTAATTCTTTCTGCTCCTATTTCTCTCTCTAGTTGTGCAAAAACAGATGCAATATACATCATAGCTCTACCCATTGGAGTTGTGGTATCAAACTGTTCTTTTACAGAAATAAAGCTAATATGATTATCCTTTAATTCCTCAATTAAATCTGAAAAATCTGCTACACTTCTGGCGACTCTATCTAGTCTATAGCAAATAAGTATATTATATTTTTTTCTTTTAGCATCTTTTATTAGTTCATTAAATTTCTTTCTTTCAGAATCTGCTCCTGAAAAGCCTTCACCTTCATTGTATAGTATAGTTTTTATTTCTTCACGCGGAAAAATTCTTTTTATATAATCATTACATAAGTTAATCTGAGTCTCAATAGATTCACCTTTATCAGTTTGTCTCGATTTTCTAGTATAAATTGCAACAACTTTCATAATAAAACATCTCCTCTCTTCGTGCTGTTAACTCTCTTTCGGCTATTAATCAAGTCTTTTGCAATTCTTCAATTAAACAATCTTTAATTTTATTTTTTTCACACTCACCAATATCTAAATTATCTATATATCTTTGCATTAATATTGCTCTAATATGTGCAATTCCATTTTCAAGTTGTGTTTTATCTTTTGGAAAATTAAAAACTATATTCATTTTTTCTCCCCAAATTAAGACTATGCTACAAAGCTAGTACACTTTACTTTGAATTCCATTTAATCTTTTTAGGGACATCCACCCCAGCATTTATTCCCTTTTTTAAAACATAACTATTACTTTTTTTATTATTATTCTAAGTAATTCTTACTATTATCCATACAATAATTCTCCTTTTTCAAATTTGAACTATTGTTTTCAAATGTTAAGAATTAAAAGTTACTTCTCCCTCCTTACCTTTTTGTTATCAAATCTTTAATTTTATATCTTACGTATATCCTTGTTATCCTCTTTTGCACAATTCCTAAACATTTGATAACAAATAGTTTAGGAACATAGTATAATTTTTTTATTCAATTTTATATGACTCTATCTAAAGGTATCAAAGAATATAGTACCTATACTGATTCATTAAAACTCAATATTTCCCATTATCTTCAAAATTTAAACTTTAACATGAATTCAGTAGGTACTATTTATTTATCTGAAATGATTTTATATAATTTTAATCATAATAATTCTTATAATTTAAAAATGTTGATTCATAAAGTTGCTTCAACAAATAATTAACTATTTTTCCTAACAACCGAAAGTATCGTATCTGTAATTTTTGTACCTATGCCTTGTGTCGACGTATAACCCCTACATAATCCCACGGCTTTATTTTGATCAGAAGTTTCAACAATTAGTTTATAACCCAACTCATTATTGAAAATATTTACTAGTTATTTCTTTTAATATATTTGTTTGTTCATCAGTTAGCTTTGCCTCTCCTTTTGAACTAGAAGTAATATGGTAATTATTATAGGTTTCTATCCCATACTCTTCCTTTCCATTTATTGTTAATATGTAACTATTTAGCCCATCACATGTTTCTTTAGAAAATTTCAAATTATTAATAACTTGAATTATTTGTTTAATTTCCCTTTCATCTTCTAAAAATATCTTTTTATCTTCTTTGTCTATCGTAAAACCTGATGTTTCTATTGATACTGTTATTCCATTTATTTTTATTTCATTTAATGTATCGTCAATACTATTTTTGTTTCCTTTTTCTAATAAATAAGATACATTTTTTTCTTAAGGTAATTCTTCGGACGTGGCTTCTACTCGAGCTATGACTTATGAAAGCACGTGGTTGAATTCGTCTACCGCTGGAAGTTTTCCTATTTACACAGCTAATAGTGGAACAATTGGAGTAACATTCAAAGTTGAATCTTCTTCGGATGACTCTTGGGCATCTATTTCGTTGCAAAAACCCGATGGCAGTTATTACGATGGAATTTTCTACGTTGATCGTAATTCCAACAACGGTGATGGGATTTACTTCCATATGTACTTTGCTAAAAGTGGCACTTATACTGTGCACTACTCTGCATACACCTCTGTTGGAATGAGAATCATGTGTTGGATGTACTGAGTAATCCATAATTAACTACTAATCAACTATGCCCTCACACCCAAAATCAAGGAGACAACTGTGTCTCCTTGATTTGTTTTTAATATTCTACAATGCTTATATTTATATTATCTTGTTTTAATTTTTTAATTATTTCTTCCTTCTGCTCACCATTCCATACATTATAATTATAAGATATAATTTTTCCTTCAATTTTGCAGTTAGTGTGCATTGTATCTTGGTCTTTGTTAGCATCAATTAGCTTGTACTCTTCAGTTATCTGTTTTAGTCCTTTTTCGGTTTTCGCTTCTTTTATTTTTCTTGTACTTTGGCAAATACCGTTTTCATCTATAGTCAATATCAATTTAACTTTTTGATGTTCTGTCTCTTGATATTCAACAAATAGATGTGTATTATTTGAAACTATATATTCGCCTCTATAAACTTTTCCATTTAAGAAAGTATGTGATGTTATAAATTTCATACCAAATATCATTGTGCAAATTATTGCTATTAATATTACAATACATATTGACATTATTATGAATTTCTTATGTATTTTCTTCATATACGTTGCTTCCTCATAATTCATATCCCAATGTATATCTATATCATTATTCATTTTATTATATGTTTCCTTACACTCCTCACACTCTTTTAAATGATTTTCAATTAATTCATTAGTTTCTTTAGATGTTAATTTATCTATATAGTTTGGCAACAAATCTTTTATAATATTACAATTTACTTTTTTCATAATCTTTTCCTCCTCTTATTTGTTCTTTTCCTCTATAATATGTAACTCTTGCCCAATTTTCATTTTTTCCTAATATATCGCCTATTTGCCTAAAGCTAAATTCTCCTATTATTCGAAGATCCATAACTTGGCGAACATTTCCTTTTAGCATTTGTATTTTATTATAAAGTTCCTGCTTCCTTTCGTTATTTTCTATTGTTTCATCTAAATTATCTGTATCTTTTAAGTTTTCCATTATATCGTCTATTTGAACCAAATTATATTTTTTTATTTTCTTTAGTTCTTTATACCAGAGATGTTTTGCAATTTGACATAGCCAAGAAGAGATTTTACAGTTTCCTTTAAATTTATTTATGTTATTAACCGCACATAAAAAGGTTTCTTGCATCAAATCCTCTGCGATTTCAGCATTATGAGATAAACAAAATAAGTATTTAAATATTAGTTTGGAATATTCTTTATAAATATTTTCAATATCTTGCATTTTTACCTCCACTAATTTTCACTAATACAGCATATTTGCTTCTTTTTCTGTCAAAAAATTCTCTTGAACTAATAATTCTATCATTTCTGCTCTTTCAGTTTCATTTTCAATTTCTTTCACCTTTTCAATGATAAGTTTTTTGGCATTATGTTGTTCTGGAAATGTATGAGAAACTATATAGCTATATATTCCTATTCCTAAAATAACGATTATTATAACTAATCTAGTCACTAATAATACTTTTTTATTTTTCATAACAATAGCCTCCTTTAATTATTAGAGCCTCTTTTTTTATTTTCGTTACAATAATCTACATTTTTTTACAAATATGTAATCAATTTTTATCATGTTAATTTTACTATAAAATTCATAAGTTATCAATTTTTACATAATATTAATTTTATTTTCAACTAGCTTAATATATCTATCATACTTTTTTATAAAATTGTCAATACTCTTTTCTGTTAGATATTGGTTATCTTGTAATTGATTTACATATAGTTTTCTAAAAAATCTATTATTTTCATATTTTCTTGTTTTAAATAATGCAATAATTAATACTGCTGAATTATTAACTATGTCACAAATTCTCACCTACACATATAATTTTAATAGACTATTTAAAATTACTGCAAGTTATTTATCGCATTGGCTAACTATACCTATCACTTTTTTATTTTATAACGAGTTTACGGCCTCTCTCGTTCAAAGCGAGAAAAAAGCACCTATAAAAATTTATAGATGTTTTCCTTCTTCCAATATTCAATTTTTAGGTATTACATACCTGTTTTAGGCAATTTTTTAGTCGTAAACTTCTTTCTCATAAGCCTTCGTATTATGCTCGTCTTCATCCCATACTATATATTGTTTTGTTGTATCCCTCTATTCTTATTTTATTTGTGAATATATCATCATTTTGTACTGTGCTATTAACTTTTACAAAAATATATGGATTTATAACAGATTCGAATCCTACATCAACAGTTCCAAAGTCAGCTTTAAATTCTGTTACATACTCATCTTCTTCTAATTCTAAATTAGAAAAGTCTATATAATTGTTTACCTGTGTATTCAAATTATCTTTTAATAATTTATAATCATTTTTATTAGTTTTATAATATATAGAATAATTCAAGTCTTGATTATAAGTGCCAGTTATTAATTTTGTTATTCTCACATAGTCAGTTGGCAAATAATCATACCATGTAAATTTGTTTAATGATACATTTTACCGAACTTATCGGATTTAAATATTTCTGCCACAAAGTAATAAGCATTTGGTAATGTTTGATATTCTCTTTTGCCTTTATTTTCTAGGACAACAGCCATAAGTGCCGTTTTAATAACAGACATTTCTCCATTTTTCCAAATAGGCTCTGTTTTATCATTAGTTTCTACCAAAATATTAACCATATCATTGACTAAACTTTTAGCGAATTGAAATCCCCCTTCCATTAAACTCTATTTCATTAAATTCTATTTCATCTAGTTTTTCAAGTCTTGCAAGACTTCTTTTTATTTCTCGTATTCTGGCTCCGATATTCTGTAACTGCCAAGATGTATGATCTTCATCTGCTTTTATTAACTCTTTTTGTTTTTCAAGATACTCAAATTTATCTTTCAATTTTTGAATAGCATTAGGGGCATCATTATAAATCACTTTGCTATTTTCTACTGTTTTCGCTTTATTTTTATAATATTCACTTTTTTTATCTTCTTCTATTGATTTTTTAGTGTCTTTCCAAGCTCTCTCATGTAATCGTCTAGCTTTTTTTTCTGAATGATGACCAATTATTATTGGCTGTCCGTGGTGTCATTGATAACACCCTATTAGCCGATGAATTAATATATTGTGCTGACCTTTATTCTGCTTTCTTTGAAAGCTCTTCATACCTTAGTTTTCTTGCCTCTCTTCTTTTTTAGTAATCTGCTCGTCCTCCCATTTTTTATCACTTTCCTTTCCTATAAAATTAAACAGCAATGCAATAACAATGTTAAAAATGAACTTAACATTGCTACTCCTATCAAAATTAAAATATACACTTTATACTCTCCTCCCAAAACCAAAAAGACCTTATATAAAGTTTGTATTGTATATTAATCTTATTTCTTAGTTTTTTAAACAAGATATTTATATAATCACTTGTTGCCACCATGTTAGTATTGGTTTTTCTATACATCTTGCAACATATGTTGCAAGTCGTACTCCTTTATCTAAATTAAAACTATTTATTCCTTTTATTAAACCTATTGTTCCAAGAGATATTAAGTCATCTTGCTCTAAATTTGGGATATTGTACTTTTTGCAAACATGTGCAACTAACCTTAAGTTTTTTTCTATTAATATATTTCTTGCCTCTTCATCTCCATTTGCTAGCCTCTCTAAATATATTCTTTCTTCTTCTGCGGTTAGTGGTTCTGGGAATAAACTATTATTTGAAATATAACCCACCATAAAAAAAGATGTCTTTAAAAATGTTAAAAGACCGGTAAAAAAAAGTAGCAAATAAAATGCACCCCCATTTTTCTATAACAAATTATATGTTTTAGAAAAATAAAAGTGCATGACCCTATTAAATTTATTTTTTGTATTATTTAATAATCTTATTTATTTCGTTTATTATTTGCCCTTTCATGCCAATGTATAAATCTTTGTTTCCGGCTAATGTGTTGTATTTTAAAATTGTATAATCTGTATAAAGATATTCTATACTTCCTCCATCAAAATAGTATCCACTTTCACATAATCCATATGCTGCATCCATTTTTGCCTGTTTTAGTATATCTTCTACTGATATAACATTCTGGCTTAAAGCATCTTCAAGCGAATATACCATGTCTTTCTCTATTGTAATTGTTACATCTCCACCAAATGTGCAAACACTATAATCATATTTATCAGACGAATTTTTATCTATTATTGTTTTAATTCCTAAATCTTTTCTTTGATTATAGTTTATTTTAAACTTTTGAACATAATTGCTACTTTTTAAATCATATTCACAAACTTTCGAGAATTCAGTTATTTCTGCAAAAGGAGTAAAATGTAGTAACACTTTTCCATCTGTTGTTGTTCTTATTATTTGCCATCTTAGTGAATCATATCTTGCTTTTTCTACTCCGTTAATTGAAAATATATAATATCCATATTCCTTTTGGTAATCTTCTGCTGTTTCTGGTATATGTACTGTAATTGTATCATTTTCCTGATTAATCTCCATACTTTCTCTTGGAACAAAAGTAATTTGTGTATTTGTTTCACTGCCATTTTCTTTTACTAATATATTCAATTCTTTTGAAATATCTCTTGATGTTTCATTTATGAAATCATCTATTAAATTTTCATTTTCTATTTTTCCATCAGTAATTATAACAGTATCTTTTTGAACATTTGCAATAGCTCCTGTTATAAATTTATTAAACATATACATTTCAACTTTTTCTAACTGTACTCCGTATTTAGCTGATAAGCTTTTCTCAATTTCTACCTTATATCCTAAGCCATAATATGTACCAGAACCGCCATCGTCAACATTTTCCCCTGCTACCACAAATATTGGCATTTTAAAATTTGCACATCTTGTATAATCTACATAAAATATAATTCCCCATATAACTAGGAATGCAATAATTACTCCAATAAAAATTTTTAATCCTTTGTTCATTTTTGCCACCTTTTTCCTTTCTATATATTTAGATGATTTTTTTCTTGAATTTAGTTGGTATTTTTTAAAAATATTTACAAAAAAATAAAGAGCAAGTAATTATACACTATAACTACTTGCTTGTATTGTCCACCTTACATCACATAGAATAATATTGAGAAAAACTGTAATAAACTTCCTAATACTATAAACAAATGGAATATTGAATGGAAATATTTTTTCTTTCTGCCTATTCCATACAAAACTGCACCTATTGTATATGCAACTCCTCCTGCTACCATAAGTATTACACCATTTTTATTCATTGCCTGTATTAATAAATTAAATTTAAATATAATACACCATCCCATTAGCAAATAACATATCATTGAAAATTTCTTAGTGCTCTGTAAATCTATTGCATTTAATGTTATACCTAAAGCAGCGGCTCCCCATATTATTCCAAAAATTAACCATCCATGTAATATGCTTACTGACCTTATTGTACATAGTGCAACAGGTGTATATGAACCTGCTATTAATAGAAATATTGAGCAATGGTCTAATACTTGGAAAACTTTTTTAGACATTCTTTTTGGACTTAATCCATGATAAATACTTGATATTGTATATAGTAAAATCATTGTAACGCCATATATCGCTCCACTAACTATGCCATATACATTATTGTGAAGTGCTGCCATTATAACACAAAGTGTAGTTGCAACGATTCCTAGAACTCCTCCAACAATATGTGAAGTCATATTAAATATTTCTTCTCCTTTTGTATATGTTGGTAATATTCTATCAACTAGTTTTGTTCTTTTCATTCACATCCTCCTATAATTTATTATTTCATCTTCTCTATTATTATTCTACGTTTTGATTTTTGTTCCTTTATTTTTTCTGCTCTATATGAACATATTTTATATTCGTTTCTTCCATCAAATTTTATTGTAACTGATTTTGTATAATTTGTAGTTTCCGGATTATATTCTTCTATAACTAGGCTTGCTTTACATTCTTTTAGCGTTTCAAATGTGGTCATAAAGCCTATTCCACTTCCACCTTCATTTTTATGTGTGGTTACTTGTTCTTGCCCAAGTTTTAGTAATGTGTCTATTTCAAATTCTATTCCGGTATCATATATAGAAAATTCATAGATTCCTTCCACCAATCCAAGTGTAACTAGAATACTTTTATATGTAGCTTTGCTTGCCTTTATAGCAATTATTGCATCTTTTAAGTGGTCACCTATTAATATTTCAAATTTTTCTTTTGGAATTGTATTTTCTACTAATGGTTTTATACTTTCATTTATTTTTAGGTCAAAATTAATATTATTCTTTATAGCTTCTTCTTGCATATACTTGAACATTTTATCAATTCCTGCAATATTGGTTAATGGCAGTTTATTTGTATTTACCTCTACCTCTTTTGCAAAATTCTTTAAAGTTTCTTCAGATTCTTTTAATATTACAGATATTTCATTTGCAAATTCTGTTTTGCTATCCAAGTTTAAAGCGCTTTTCATTGCATGTTCTAATGATTCAAATTTGTGATTATATTTATGAATAGCTGTTGCAAGTTTAAGGTTTTCTGCTTTAACTTCTTCAATAAGTTTTGTTTGCTCATCAATTTCTGTTTTCTGAATTTCAATAGTGCGGTCTCTCATTTTGTTTTTATAGGTTTTTGTGATTTGGGTTTTAATCCAGATGATGAGGCTAATTATAATAAATATACTTCCAACAATTAGATAGAGTCCTATAATCCAATAGTCTGTCTCTATTTTCTGTAAAGCACCAAAAATCAAAATTATTAATCCTGTTAAAAATATAATAAAGGCATTTATCTTATTATCTGTTTTGTTTTTAAAAAAATTAAATCCATTTTTAAATCTTTTTCTTGTAAGAATAAAACCAAATAACAAACCAAAAATAATTGGTATTGTTAATAGACTTATTGGATTCGTATATTCACCTTGTTTCAAGAATGCACGCAATATTATTCCTGATATTATTACTGAAATTAAATATATTGCATATGAAATTGCACCGGAAAATATATAAGCAATATAATTAATTTTATTTCCAATAATTTTATTGATAATAATTCCGTATATCACATATAAAATTATAAGCATAAGTAATGTTGGTAAATGTTTATTAAATATTACATAGATTATTGATATTAAGGTGCTTACTAATAATGCAATAATATAACTTATCTTTTGGCTTTTGTCATTAGTAATTTTACCGTATGTCAAATACATAGAGAAACTAATTAAAAGCATCTTTACAAAAATATTAGCTAAGTCTATTTTTTCCATAGTAAGTTGTATTTCCTTTCTTTTAGAATTTACTATTGTTAATTATATCTCATATTAAAAAGCTTCGTCAATTTTTATCAACTATTTTTTAAATAAAAAAGCCTAGGCTCAATAGCACCTTTTAGTACCAATGAGTCTAGGCAATGTCGAATTTTTAATTTTTTAAGGCATTATATTTTTAAGCCCAATAAATGAAATATCTTCCTAACCATTCCCAAAATGACATATAATCATTCCCCCCTTTGCATCTAAATTTTTATAGATACAAAATACCACCTAAGAGGGTCACTCTTAGGTGGTTTGAGGATTGTATTTATATGACATTGTATGTCGAATTATGTCGTTTACGTATGATTTTGGTAATAGAATACTTACTTAAGTATTTTATGTATTATTTTAATTCTTCTATTTCTTCAATTGTTAATCCTGTTATTTCACAAATATCTTCTATTTTCATTTTCTTTTTTATCATTTTTTTGGCTATTTCTATTCTATCTTGTTCAATCCCTTCTTTTATGCCTTCCTCTCTGCCTTCCTTTATTCCTTCTTTTATTCCTTCCTTTATTCCTTCCTTTCTGCCCTCCTCTAAACCTCTTTCTCTTCCTTCTTGTAGTCCTTGCTTAATTGCATATTGTCTCCTTGCATATTCATCTCTTCTTCCTTTTATTCTTAACTCTGCTAATATTCTTAGTTCTTCATCTTTACTCATTCCTGTTAATTCTTCAACTGCTTCTTTTATTTTTTCATTTTTTT
>OIEN01000541.1_pt1 | contig 22613 bp, 24 predicted proteins | sample 1581741 | NCBI WGS metagenome assembly OIEN01 (sample SAMN01760944, study PRJEB22395) | human gut metagenome | reverse complement strand
TTGTTGTTTTACCATGGTCAACGTGGCCGATTGTACCAATGTTAACGTGTGGTTTTGTTCTTTCAAATTTTGCTTTTGCCATTTAAAATTCCTCCTTAATTTTAAGCTGTTAGATTCTTCTAACTTAGCCGTATTTATTTTTTAAATTTAAAAACATTTTTTAAGCAAACATATTGTATAATATTTTTCTTATTTTTGCAATATGTTTGCAAATTTTTTTAGTCTTTTTTTGCTCTTGATGCAACTATTGTTTCTAATATTGATTTTGGAACTTCTTCATAATGGCTTGGTTCCATTGAGTATGTTCCTCTACCTTGTGTTTTAGAACGTAAGTCTGTTGCATATCCAAACATTTCTGAAAGTGGAATAAATGCTCTTATTATTTGCATTCCGTTTCTTGCTTCCATTCCTTCCATTCTTCCACGTCTAGAGTTTACGTCTCCAATAACATCTCCCATATATTCTTCTGGTACTGTTACTTCAACTTTCATAATTGGTTCAAGAAGAACTGATTTTGCTTGTTTACATCCTTCTTTGAATGCCATAGATCCTGCTATTTTGAAAGCCATTTCTGATGAGTCAACATCATGGTAAGATCCATCTACTAATGTAGCTTTGAAATCTATAACTGGGTAACCAGCAAGAATTCCGCTTTCAGCAGCTTCACGTACACCTTCTTCAGTTGGTTTAATGTATTCTTTTGGAACAACACCACCAACGATTTTGCTTTCAAATTCGATTCCTTTACCAGGCTCTAATGGTTCCATTTCTAGCCAAACATGTCCATATTGTCCACGTCCACCAGATTGACGAATGAATTTACCTTCAACTCTTACTTTGTTTCTAATTGTTTCTTTGTAAGATACTTGTGGTTTACCTACATTACATTCAACTTTAAATTCTCTTTTTAATCTGTCTACTATAATGTCTAAGTGTAATTCACCCATACCTGCTATAATTGTTTGTCCTGTTTCTTGGTTTGTATATGTTTTGAATGTTGGATCTTCTTCTGCTAATTTTGATAATGCTATTGCCATTTTTTCTTGAGCTACTTTATCTTTTGGCTCAATTGCAATTTCAATAACTGGTTCTGGGAATTCCATAGATTCTAGTATAACTGGATTGTTTACATCACATAGTGTATCACCTGTTGTTACTTCTCTTAAACCAACAGCTGCGGCTATATCTCCTGCATATACTTTATCTATATCTTCTCTGTGGTTAGCATGCATTTGAAGAATTCTTCCTATTCTTTCTTTTTTGTCTTTATTTGCATTTAATACTGTTGAACCAGACTCTAATGTTCCTGAGTAAACTCTAAAGAAACAAAGTTTTCCAACAAATGGGTCTGTTGCAATTTTAAATGCTAATGCTGCAAATGGTTCTGTATCAGATGTTTTTCTTTCTGTTTCTTCTCCATCTAATGTTACACCTTTAATATGTGGTATATCTAATGGAGATGGCATGAAATCAACAACTGCATTTAATAATTCTTGAACACCTTTATTTTTATATGATGAACCACAACATACTGGAACTATTCTATTATTTATTGTTCCTATTCTTAATCCTTTTTTGATTTCTGCTTCAGAAAGTTCTTCACCTTCTAAGTATTTCATCATTAATTCATCATCTTGTTCTGCTGCAGCTTCAACCATTTCTGATCTATATTTATTTGCAGATTCTACTAAGTCAGCTGGTATTTCAGTTTCTTCTATGTCTTTTCCTAAATCGTCTTTATGAATAAATGCTCTCATTTTTATTAAGTCTACTATTCCTTTGAAATTTCCTTCTGCTCCAATTGGTAATTGAATTGGAATAGCATTTGCATTTAATCTATTTCTCATTTGATCTACGCAAGCATAAAAGTTAGCACCAGTAATATCCATTTTATTTACATATGCCATTCTTGGTACTTTGTAATTATCTGCTTGTCTCCATACAGTTTCTGATTGTGGTTGAACTCCACCTTTTGCACAAAATACTGTAACAGATCCGTCTAATACTCTTAGAGATCTTTCAACTTCAACAGTAAAATCAACGTGTCCTGGTGTATCAATTATATTTATTCTATGACCTAACCATTGGCATGTTGTTGCAGCAGAAGTAATTGTAATACCTCTTTCTTGTTCTTGTTCCATCCAGTCCATAGTAGCTGCTCCATCATGAACTTCTCCTATTTTATGTGTTTTACCTGTATAGAAAAGAATTCTTTCTGTTGTTGTTGTTTTTCCTGCATCTATATGAGCCATTATTCCTATATTTCTTGTTTTTTCTAATGGAAATGCTCTACCTGCCATTTTTTCTCCTCCTATTTTAATTATTTTTTATTTAACACAAATCAGATGTGAGAGGTGAGAAGTGTACTACATCCCACTTCACACTCCAAATCTAGAATTTATAATGTGCGAAAGCTTTGTTAGCTTCTGCCATTCTATGTGTTTCTTCTTTCTTCTTGAATGCTCCACCAGCATTGTTAACAGCATCGATTATTTCTCCTGCTAGTTTTTCAGCCATTGTTTTTTCATGTCTTTTTCTAGCATAAGTTACAAGCCATCTTAATCCTAGAGTTTGTCTTCTTTCTGCTCTAATTTCAAGTGGTACTTGGTAAGTTGCTCCACCTACACGTCTTGCTTTAACTTCAAGAACTGGCATAACATTGTTTAGAGCTGCTTCAAAAACTTCTAAAGGTTCTTTTCCTTCTTTTTCTTTTACGATGTCAAATGCATCATAAACTATTTTTTGAGCAACTGTTTTTTTACCATCTAACATTATGTTGTTTATTAATTTTGTAACAACTTTGCTATTATATATTGGATCTGGTAAAACATCTCTTTTTGCTATAAATCCTCTTCTTGGCACTATTCTTCACTCCTTTTTCTTATTAATTACATACTTAAAAAAGTATCTTAAGTTACTCTGAAAAGCTTTTGCTTTTCCGCATAGTGCTATAAATCTATATTAATTTTATTATATTTCTTTATTTAGCACTATTTTTTTCAAATTCGCCTTATTTCTTTGGGCGTTTTGCACCATATTTAGATCTAGCTTGCATTCTATCTTTAACACCTGCTGTATCTAAAGTACCTCTTATGATGTGGTATCTAACACCTGGGATATCTTTTACCCTTCCACCTCTAATTAAAACAACACTGTGTTCTTGTAGGTTATGTCCTATTCCTGGAATATATGATGTTACTTCATATCCATTAGATAGTCTTACTCTGGCTACTTTTCTTAAAGCTGAGTTTGGTTTTTTAGGTGTAACTGTTTTTACAACTGTACATACTCCTCTTTTTTGTGGTGCTCTGTTATTTGTTTGTCTATTTAATTTTGAGTTAAATCCTTTTTGTAGAGCTGGAGCTGTAGATTTTGTTGTACTTGTTTTTCTACCTTTTCTTACTAATTGGTTTATTGTTGGCACTTTTAATTTCACCTCCTAATTTTTACACATTAACGTTGTATATTTTACCATTATATCCCTTGTTTTGTCAATGTTTTTTTGAAATTTTGTTATTCTAAAATTGCTTATTTACTTTTTTATAATATTATAGTATAATATTAACATAATTTTTAAGGAGATTTGTGCATATATGAAAACAATGAAAAAATTTTGGAAATATTTTATATTATTTATACTTTTATTTTTATTTGTGTCTGGTATGACATATTTAGGAACATTGCAAAATAAAAACAATGTCCGTAATGTAGATTATTCATTAGAAATTGATATACCTGTTGATGTAAATATTGAGGAATGTCAAGCTACCACTAGAAAGGTCCATGTAAATGGCAATGTAGTTAACCATACAGGTGAACTTATGACTAATAAATACTTACAATTTAGTTTTTATAATAGCAATAATTATCTTTTAAGAACCGAATTTGAAGAAATAAAATATTTTAATGTTAATGAAAAAATACCTTTTGATATTACTGTACCTTGTGAAAATATAAATAAAGTAGTAATATCATTAGTTGATGAAAGTACAAAACAGGAGTATGTAGATAACCATAATTCCAACATCCTATCTGGAATTAATGTAAATAGTCCTTATGTGTTGTTTGGAGGATTATTTGCTTTATATCTTGTACTTCCATAGTAAAAACCCCGCTATTTAATACGGGGTTTTTTTTATTCATCATCTTCTACATAATTATATCTTATTGTTTGTTTTCCTGCCTCTTTATATTTTTCCTCATTTTTATTTGTCATAATTTTTTCTAATTTTTCTACAACATCTGGTATATAGTCCGCTATTTTATCTATTGTTGAGCAGTATTCTACTGGCATTAGTTTTATATTACCATTATTTATAACCATAAATGATACTGGTGTAATATTCACTCCTGCACCGCTTCCTCCTCCAAATGGATTTTTATAAATTATTTCTTCATCTTTATCTTTTCTATTATATTCTTCAATTGTTTCTCCACTAAATTCGCTTCCTCCTGCCACAAAACCAAAACACACTTTTGATATTGGTATTATACTTATATTTTCATTTATATCAATTGGTGCTCCTATAATAGTGTTTACATCTACCATATCTTGTATATTGTTCATGGTAATTTCCATTAAAGCTTCTATTGGATGTTCTTTCATTTTTTTCCTCACTCCTATTCTTAATAATCATATTTATAATATTAGCTATTTTTATTCTAATTATACAATTTATGGATAATTTTAGGTAAAATTTATCTGTTTGTAATGGTTTTATAACATAATTATAATTTTCTTTTTTACTGCCCTTTGAAATTCTAGCCAATATTATTGATAGGGCTATATTTATTACAGCTACTAAATATGCCATATATACTGCATTACTTAATCCAATTTTTGCTTTTATATTTAAGCTTTCTGTTTTTACATTTAGTGCTTTAATCCCATTGGTTATCATCTTTTTATTTGGTTTTATGTTTTTCTCTTTAATTTTATCTTTTATTTTGTTAAAGTTTATCTTCTCTATTTTTTCCTTATCTATACCTATTTTTATTATTTTAAATTTATTAAACAGCATAAAATAAATATTTATTTTTAAATCATTTATGTGTATTTTTCTTTTTCTTTCTATTTCTATATTATCTATTTGTATTTCTATCCCTGATAGGTATATTAGTAAACTTATTAGGATTAATATTATTAATATAATAAAAAATACTAACATATAGTTTTCTCACTTTCTATATATTAGTATTTTTCCCAAATTTTTCATTTTAAAACGCTTGCTGTGAAGCTATCGATTGAATTTTCTTTTTTATTTTTATTTTTTTCAATTACTATATCTCCAAATGTAATTTCTTGGTCTGTTATTATTGAATTTCTTTTACTTAGTTCTAGTACCCCAGAAAAAGCTGTTATTGTTTCTAGTTTATTATATTTGTTTGTTAAACATAGTTTATTAAATATAAATCTTGGTTTTTTAGTTAATTCTTTAAATATATCTTTTACTTTGCTTGCTACTGTTACTGTTTCTGAAATTGCTATTTTTTCTATATTTATAGCATTTTTATTTATCTTGTTCTTATTCCTTTCTATCAAATTATTATATGCATTTGATATTTGGTCCCAAGTATATTTCTTTTCTATTTTTCTATTAGGCAATTCTATTTTTTCTGGTAATTTATAAAATCTTTTTGAAAATTCTAAAAAGGATTCTTTTAATTTTTTTGATGTTTCTTTATATTTTTTATATTCTATAATTCTATAAATTAATTCTTCTTCTGTAAGTTCTTCTTCCCCTTCTGTATCTACTTTTGGTAATAAACTTTTTGATTTTAAGTACAAAAGTGTAGATGCCATTACTAAAAATTCACTTGTTACTTCTAGCTTCATATCTTGCATTGTGTTTATGTACTCTATATATTGGTCTGTTATTTCTGATATGTTTACCTCATATATGTCCATTTTATTTTTGTCTACTAAATGGCAAAGTAAATCTAATGGTCCTTCAAAATTTTCTAGTTTTAATGAGTATTTTTTTGTTTCTAATGTTAGTATGTTATTCATAATCTTCCCCTATTATTCTTATTGTTTCTTGCATATAGCCTTTTTTCATTAAATAGCTTATAATCTCTTCTTGTTTCATAGTATTTGATTTTTTTACCAAAATATTTTTTGCCGAATTTATTTCATATTCTAGCATTTCTTCTTTATGGTTATATATGTATTCATCTACTAATTTAGAAGATAGTCCTTTTGCAAGAAGTTTATATTTTACTTCTTTTATAGATAAGTTTTTTAATCTTTGTATTTCATTAACACTTTTTTCTATATAAGATGTGTCATTAATATAATTTTCTTGCTTTAGGTATTCTATAACATTATCTAACAAATTTCCAGTGTTTTCTGTAAATTTTTGTCTAACTTCTTGTTCTGTTCTTTTTTTATATAGAACATATTTTAGTACTTTTGTTTTTAATTTATCAAATTCTTCTATTTCCTTATATTCTTCGTTTGTCATTTTCCCTCCAAATTGCAATTTTGATTAAGACAAAATATTTGCAGTAAAACAATGTATGTTTTTCTATTCTTCGTCTTCTAGTGGTTCTTCACTATCTTCCTCATTTTCTACAGGTTCTTCTATGTCTGCTAAGCTTTTTTCAAATGCTTGTGAGAAATTTGCTCTGATTTTTTCTTCAACTTCTTTCATTACTTTTGGATTTTGTTCTAGGTATAGTTTTGCATTTTCTCTTCCTTGTCCTATCTTTGCTCCTTCATAGCTAAACCATGCTCCTGATTTGTCTATTATATTTAAGTTTACAGCTATATCTAAAATATTTCCAACTTTTGATATTCCTTTTCCATATATAATATCAAATTCTGCTTCTCTAAATGGTGGTGCAACTTTGTTTTTTACTACTTTTACTCTTGCTCTATTTCCTATAACTTCTCCATCTTGTTTAATATTTTCTATTTTTCTAATGTCTAATCTTACAGATGCATAGAATTTTAATGCTCTACCACCTGTTGTTGTTTCAGGATTTCCAAATAAAACTCCTACTTTTTCTCTTAATTGGTTGATAAATAGTATAACTGTTTTTGATTTATTAACAACACCTGCTAATTTTCTTAAAGCTTGTGACATTAATCTTGCTTGAAGTCCAACGTGTGAATCTCCCATATCTCCATCTATTTCTGCTTTTGGTACTAATGCTGCAACAGAGTCTACTACTATTATATCTACAGCCCCACTTCTTGTTAATGCTTCTACTATTTCTAATGCTTGTTCTCCTGTATCTGGTTGAGATACTATTAAATTATCTATATCTACTCCTAAGTGTTTTGCGTAAACTGGGTCTAAAGCATGTTCTGCATCTATAAATGCTGCTTCTCCTCCCATTTTTTGTGTTTCTGCTATTGCATGTAATGCCAATGTTGTTTTTCCTGAAGATTCTGGTCCATATACTTCTATTATTCTTCCTCTAGGAATTCCTCCTATACCTAATGCTATATCTAAACTTAATGCTCCTGTTGGAATTGCTTCTACATTCATTTCTTGGTATTCACCAAGTTTCATTATTGATCCTTTTCCGAATTGTTTTTCAATTTGTCCTAGTGCAGCTTCTAGTGCTTTCTTTTTTTCTACATTATCATTATTCATATTTTCTTCCTCCCATTTGCGTTTTATTCTTCAAACGCTTGTTTGCTATTATTATATACTATATTTTTTATTTGTCAAGAACTTTTAAAAAAATTTTTTTATTTTTTATTCAATTATTTTATACCATGTATCTATATTGTAAAATATGTTATACCAATTGCCTTCAAGGTTTCCTTTTAAGTTATTTGAATATAATATTATAATCGAGTCAAAGTAAAGTCCCATAAAATTAGGATTTTGTTTATATGTCTCATATATTCCTTTATAGGTTTCTTTTTCTGATTGTTTCTGTTCTATTTCAAAGTTTAAGTAGTCTTGTACAATTGGTTTTATTGGTACTGTATTTCCTGTTAGCAGTATTTGATATTTTAATTTTGATAAATTATTTTTATAATATGAATTATTTAGTTCCCTTATGGTTACTTTTATTCCCAATTCCTCTAAATTTTGTTTTATAATTTCTGCAACTGGAAGTCTATCTTTATTGGTTGTAATTTCTAAACTTAGAGTTTGTCTATTTTTTTTCCAAATTTTTCCGATTATATTCCCATCCTGCATCTTTTAAAATCTGTTTTGCTTTATTTATATTGTACTCATATTCTATCTTTTCATCATATAAATAGCTTCCATATTGTAGTGGAAATTCTGCTCTACAATATAAATTATTATATACTTTATATATTATTTCATTTTTATTAATTGCATACGAAATAGATTTTACTACTTCTACCTCATCTATGTCAAACTTTAAATAATCAAAATTTCTATTACAAATTATTTTTTTATTATACCCGATTGTTCCTATATATTCCTCAAAATTTATGTTATTAGTAGTAATAGTGTCTACTTCTTCTTTTGAGAATGCATTATATAGTTTAGATATATTTTCATATATCTTAATTACAATTTTCTTTTCATTTGTTTTAGATTTTAAAATTATTTCGTTTTCATTAGCCATATCTATATAAAATTTACCAGTACCAATATTTTGCTCTTCACAAATTATTGGAAAGCATAGCATATATTCAAACTTTTCCTCTGGTTCTAAAAGATATATCTTAAGTGTGTAGTCATTTATGGCTTGAATTTTTTCAATATTTTTTACATTGTCATTATAAATTGTGTCTTGTTTTTTTATATAATTTATTGAATATTCAACATCTTTTGCTGTGAATTGTTTTTCATTACTCCAAAGTTTGTTTTCATTTAATCTTATTAAATATGATTTTTCATCTAATTTGTTCCATTCTGTTGCTAATCCCTGTTCTAATTTAAAATCCTGTCCAATTTTTATTAATGGTTCATATATTAGCTTAGAAATATATTGAACATCTTGATTTTTTGATAATATTGGATTTATTGTATCAAAATCAGTTATTCCTATTATTATTTCATTACTTATTTCATTTTCTTTTCTTACTATTTTTATGTCACTTGCCTTCGTGTTTTTATTTTTTATAATTATGTATATGGCTAAGAATATTAATATTATTATGATTGTAAAAAATATTATTTTTAAATTTTTTTCTTTCATAACATCTACCTACAAAAAAAGGGCTAATTTAATATTAGCCCCTTTTATTAATTCTATTTTCTTGATTCTATAATCAACTTCATTCCTGTTCTATTTTCTCCCTCAACTTCTACCTCAGCAAATGCTGGTATACATACTAGGTCTACACCTGCCGGTGCAACAAATCCTCTAGCTATTGCCACCGCTTTTACTGCCTGATTTAGAGCTCCTGCACCAATTGCTTGCATTTCTGCCTTGTTACTTTCTTTTACCAATCCTGCAATTGCTCCTGCTACTGAATTTGGGTTTGATTTTGATGAAATTTTTAAAACTTCCATTTTTTGCCTCCTAAATAAAATAATTTCTGTAACTTTATTTTTTGTTTCATTTGTTACTCTATATTTATATTATAGGTTGAATATAAAGTCCATACTTTTCTGGTAAAAAAAGGAAATTATCATCGCATAAAATGCTTGTATTTTACTATTTTCTACAAATTAACCCTTTCAATTTTTTCTACTCGACAAGTTTTGTCATTTATTTCCAAAATGCATCCATTTAAAAATGCTGTTTTGTCTTCACTGACTTTGTACCTTTCTGGAAGTGTTGTAACAAATCTTTTTATAGATGCTTCTGCATCCATTCCTATAACAGATTTTTTTGGTCCTGTCATTCCTATATCTGTTATGTATGCTGTACCTTTTTCTAATATTTGCTCATCTGCTGTTTGCACATGTGTATGTGTTCCATATACACATGTTACTTCTCCATCTAAATAATAACTCATTGCTATTTTCTCTGCTGTTGCTTCTGCATGGAAATCCACAATAATAATATCTACCATAGGTTTTACTTCATTTATAATCTCTTTTACGATTATAAATGGATTTTCTGAAAGCACATTCATGTCTACTCTTCCTATTAAGTTTATTACACATATTGCTTTATCATTGCATTCATATATGCCATATCCATTTCCAAGTATATCTTTTGGATAATTTGCTGGTCTTAATAGATTTTTATTTTCTATTATATTAAATATATCCTTTTTACCCCATGTATGATTTCCCATTGTAACTACATTTACACCTGAAACCATTAAATCTTTAAATATTTTACTTGTAATTCCCATGCCATCTGCTGAGTTTTCGCCATTTGCTATTACAAAATCTATATTTTCTTTTTTTATATATTGTGGTAATACTTGCTTTACTTTATTTACCCCAGTATTTCCAACAATATCTCCAATAATAAAAATTCTCATATATTTATGTCTCCTTTGTTTTTTTGCTTATTATCTTCTTAATTTTCCGTCTAATGAGTCTAAATTATCTAATGCTTTTCCTGTTCCTAATGCCACACAAGATATTGCATCTTCTGCTATCATAACATTTATTCCTGTTTTTTCTTGTAAAAGCTTGTCTAATCCATCTACTAAGCTTCCTCCGCCTGTCATATATATTCCTCTGTCACTTATATCTGCTGCAAGTTCTGGTGGTGTTTTTTCAAGAGTTGAGTGAACCGCATCTACTATTGCCATTGCAGGTTCTGCTAAAGCTTCCATCATTTCGCTTGATTTTACTGTTATTGTTCTTGGTAATCCTGTTGATAAATCTCTTCCTTTTATATCCATTTCTGTGTCTTGTATTTTAGGATAAACACATCCTATATTTATTTTTAGTTCTTCTGCTGTTCTTTCTCCGATTATTATATTGTATTTTTTCTTTATATATTTTACAATTGCTTCATCGAATTTATCGCCAGCAACTTTAATAGATGTGCTAACTACAGAACCACCTAATGAAATTACTGCAATATCTGCCGTTCCTCCACCAATGTCTACAACCATGTTACCACATGCTTTTGATATATCTATTCCAGCACCAATTGCTGCTGCTATTGGCTCTTCTATTAAGTATACTCTTCTTGCTCCTGCTTGTGATGCCGCATCTATTACAGCTTTTTTCTCTACTTCTGTTACTTGTGAAGGTATACAAATCATAATTCTTGGTGAAAATAGGAATTTTCCACCAATTTTATTTATAAAATGTTTTAGCATTTTTTCTGTAACTGTGTAATTTGAAATTACTCCATCTTTCAAAGGTCTTGTTGCCACTATGTTTCCTGGTGTTCTTCCAAGCATACGTCTAGCTTCTCCTCCTACTGCTAATACCTCATTGGTTTCATTATTTACGGCAACAACTGATGGCTCCCTTAAGACAATCCCTTTTCCTTTAACATACGCAATTACTGTAGCTGTTCCTAAATCAATTCCTATATCTTGTCCAAAGCTAAACATTTTTATCATCCTTTCTATGATTATTATTACATTTATGTGACGATTATATTACATTTTTATGAAAATGGCAATTGTTTTTTATTAAAATTATAATAATATTGGTTGTACTTGTTCTTTTTTTAGTGCATATGCAGTTGTATCAAAAATGTATCTAGGTTCAAATGAAAGTGACCTTGGTTTTGTTATTGGATTATCTTGCCTAAATGGAACAAAAAATATATTTTTTCCATTTAATAATTTTCCTATATTTTCTGCATTTCCGTGCCAATCCATCTACTGTTGCAATTCCTAGTACTAAGCTTTTATCGTTTTTTAAAATTTTTTTTGCCATTTTAAGTACAGGTGTATCCATAATACCAATTGCTAGTTTTCCAATTGTATTTCCTGAACATGGGCAGATTTCCATTATATCTATTTCGTTAAATTCATTAAAATTTTCGACTTCTTCATTTGTGTGTATTACTTTTTTTAGTGTTATATCTTCTATCTTTTTGACAAAGTCCTTAGCTTTTCCAAATTTACTATCTATATTGTAGGAATCAAAAGACATTACTGGAATTATTTTTGCTCCTTCTTTAATTAGTCTCAAAATTTGGGGAATTGTTTTTTCAAATGCATATTGTGAACTTGTTAATCCAAATATTATTTTTTTATCAGCTAATAGCATTAAAAATCTCCCCCTTATAAATATATAATATGAATTTTTATATTTATAAGTGAGAGGTTTTTAATTTTTATAAATGATTTTCTGAAAATACCTTTTCTCCAAATTTAATTTCATTTATCTTTTTTTGTAATTCTACTAAAACTATTGGTGAAATTGAAATTACTACAACTATAGCCCACTGAATTAAGTTTAATGTTGTTACTTCAAACACATCACATACTGCTGGTAGAACAGTAACTACTACTTGGAGTAGAGTGCCTAATAAAAAAGCTCCTATTAAATACAAATTATTAAATATGTTTATTTTTAATATTGAGTGCTCAGTTTTTACATTTATACTATGAACTAACTCAAGCATACTTAATGATGTAAATGCCATTGTTCTTGCAACTGTTAATCCATAGAATTTATTTCCTATACTGAATGCTAGTAATGTTAATATTCCTATCATACTTCCTTCAACAAATATTTTTCCCCATAGTCCATTTGCAAATAAACTTTCTTTTGCATTTTTAGGTTTATTTTTCATTATATATTTATCCATTGGTTCCATACCTAATGCAATTGCTGGGAATGAATCTGTTACTAAATTTATCCATAATAATTGTATTGCTAAAAGTGGTGTATCTAACCCTAGTAATAGTCCGAAAAATATTGCTACTATTTCTCCAACATTTGTTGCAAGTAAAAAGTGTACTGCTTTTTTAATATTTTCATATATATGTCTTCCGTGTTTTTACTGCTTCTACAATTGTTACAAAGTTATCATCTGCAAGTATCATATCTGCTGCATTTTTTGCTACATCTGTTCCGTTTTTTCCCATTGCTATACCTATATCAGCATTTTTAAGTGCAGGTGCATCATTTACTCCGGTCACCTGTCATTGCAACTACATTCCCTTTTGCTTTAAATGCTTTTACTATTCTTACTTTATGTTCTGGTGAAACCCTTGCAAAAACCGAATAATTCATAATGTCTTTTTCTAATTTTTCCTGTGGCATATTTTCTAGTTCTTCTCCTGTTGCTGTTTTATCTCCCAATGTTAATATTCCAAGTTCTTTTGCTATTGCTTTTGCAGTAACTATATGGTCACCTGTTATCATTACCGTTTTTATTCCTGCTTGCCTACAAGTTGCTACTGCCTCTTTTACACCTGGTCTTGGAGGGTCTATCATTCCAATTAATCCCACAAAAATCAAGTTGTTTTCAATGCTTGTGTCTATTTTCCTTGGTAAATTATCTACATCTAAATATGCTACAGCAATTACTCTTAAGGCTTCTTTTGCCATATTTTCATTTTCTCTTATAATATTATTTTTTTGAATACTATCTAATGGAATAATTCTACCATTTATAAAAATTTTGTTACATCTATTTAAAAGTATATCTGGAGCTCCTTTTGTGATTATTCTATATGAATTGTCTTTTCTATGTATTGTTGTCATAAGTTTTCTATCAGAATCAAATTCCACTTCACCTATTCTTTCCATTTGTTTATAAAGATTATCTTTATTTTGTCCTTGTTTTATAGCCATTTCAACAATTGCTTTTTCTGTTGCTTCTCCGCTAACAATTATTTCATTGTTTTCATATGCTAATGTGCAATCTGTGCACATACAACCTAATTGAAATATAAAATTGTTTTTTAAAAATGTATTTTTTTCTTCTACATTATTTGTAAATATTTTTGTAACTGTCATTTTATTTTGTGTTAATGTTCCTGTTTTATCTGAACATATTACATTACTGCTTCCTAAAGTTTCTACTGCTGGCAATTTTCTTATTATGCTATTTTTCTGAGCCATTTTTGTAACACCAATTGAAAGTAAAATTGTCACTATTGCTGGTAATCCCTCTGGTATTGCTGCTACTGCCAAGCCAACAGATGTCATAAACATTTCTATTGGAGATATTTTCTTTATTAATCCTATTATAAATATTACAAAACAAATTATTAATGCTACAAGTCCAAGTTTTTTTCCTACTTCTCCGTAATTTCTTTTGAAGTGGAGTTTCTGGTGCATCTTCAGACATTATTAATTTTGCAATCTTCCCAACACTTGTATTCATTCCAGTTTCTACTACAACGCCTTCTGCATGCCCGTCCCACAACAATTGTTGTTGCAAAAGCCATATTTATCATATCTCCTAAGCCAGCTTTATTGTCTAATATAGCATTTGCATTTTTTTCAACTGCAATTGTTTCTCCGAGTTAGCGCAGATTCTTCTACTTTCAAATTATAGCTTTCTATAAGCCTTACATCTGCTGGAACATAACATCCTGTTTCTAAGTGCACAATATCTCCAGGTACTAGTTCTGCACTTGGCATTTGCACAATTTGTCCATTTCTTTTTACTTTACATGTTGGCGCAGACATTTTTTTTAATGCTTCTAAAGATTTCTCTGCTTTGCTTTCTTGCACTACTCCCATAATAGCATTTAAAATAACAATTGCAATTATTATTATGGAATCTATGTATTCATTAGTTTTTTGTACATAAGATAATACTGCTGATATAATTGCTGCAATAATTAATACTATTATCATAAAGTCTTTGAATTGGTTTAAAAACTTAATACATATGTTTGTTTTTTTGCCTTCTTCAAGTTCATTGCTCCCATATTTTTCTTTTCTTTTTTTTGCTTCATCATTTGTAAGCCCTTTTTCGAAATTTGTTCTTAGTTTTCTTCTTGTTTCTTCTATTTTTAATGTATGCCACATAAAGCTTTCACTCTCCTTTGTTTTTTATAATTAATACTATGCTTGTACTTGGATTTTATACCTATTTTATAAACCAACTCTTAAAAAAATTTGGAAACGTCCGCCCAATCTCGTCGGGGATTATATATTTTATTTTTTTGCTGCCCCATCCTAGAAACTGTTATTCGCAAAGCTCATACAGTTTCTACGGCGGTCACCCCGGAGTCGCTCAAAAATAAAATATATAAAACCCCTGCGTTGGGCTACTGTATTGCTTTGTAAATCTACATATTTGGGTGTTGCACCCCGTTGTTGTCTATTTTGTAATTGTCTGCATAGATTAATTCTGATACTGGAACAATTGTGTACCCCTTTTCTTTTATTTTCATAATTATGTCATTTAGGCTTAGGGCTGTGTTTTCTGTTCCATTGTGCATTAATATTATGCTTCCATTTTCAAGGTTTGGCTCTATTTTTTCCCACATCTGGTCACCGAGTAAGTCCTTTATAGTCTAATGTATCTATTGACCATTGAATAGTGTGGTGCTGTAATTCTTTGGCTGCCTCAATTACAGTATTATTGTATTCTCCATATGGTCCTCTATAAAGACTAGTTCCTTTTCCTGTAATGTTTTTTATTAAATCTGAGCATTTTTGTATTTGTTCTTTATTTTTATCTAAACTTAGATTATTCACATGTGGATGATTATATGAATGGTTTCCTATTTCATGACCTGCTTCATATATTTTTTTTACTGCGTCTTCATTTTTTTCTACCCAGTCTCCTACCATAAAAAATGTGACTTTTACTTCTTGATTTTTTAGCGTTTCTAAAATTATATCAATATCATCTGCACTCCATGCACAATTTATTGTGATTGCAATCTTTGGTTCATTTGTATCTACACTATATATCGGTAATAATTTACTGGTATTTGTGGACGTTTCTACTACCTTTTCCGTGCTAAATGTAGATGCAGTTAAGAATAAAACTAATATAGTAAATATTGTAACAATGTATGATGTTATTTTATCTTTATTAAAAACTAAAAACATAAAAAATCCCCCTAAAACCTGCTAATTAATTTTATGCAAGTTTTAGAAGGTTATTACTATAAGTTTTTCTTAAGTTGTTTGTTTTTTTATTATTCTATTTATTGGAACTCCTACTGCTGTTGTTCCTGTTTCTATATTTTTTAGTACTACTGCTCCTGCGCCGATTTTCACATTATCTCCTATGGTTATTGCACCAATAATTTTTGCCCCAGCTCCTATCATTACATTATTGCCAACAGTTGGATGTCTTTTATATTTATCCTTACCTGTTCCTCCTAAGGTTACCCCATGATATATTGTACAATCATCTCCTACTTCTGCTGTTTCTCCAATAACTATTCCCATTCCATGGTCAATAAATAGTCTTTTTCCAATTGTAGCTCCTGGGTGTATTTCTATTCCTGTAAAAAATCTTCCAAGTTGGGATATTAACCTTGCTAGGAAATACAATTTTTTCTTATATAAGGAATGTGCAATTCTGTGATATACTAATATGTGAAAGCCTTGGTATAGAATAATTACTTCTAGTATATTCTTTGCAGCAGGGTCTTTTTCCTTTATGTTTTTTGCATCTAAATATAAGTCTTTTATCATACAATACTTCCTCCAAAATCAATTTGTTTATTAATATTATATGAAAAAGCTAGGCAGTTTGAGCTATTTGCCTAGTTTAATTTTGTTACTGTTCAGCCCAAAAGCATAAATATATAATATTTGAAATGAGAAGCGACCTTACTCATATAAATTCTCTATTACACTAGCGTTCAGACGTATTCACTTAGAATTTACTTATTAGTTAGTCTGCTTAGAGCTTCGCAAATTGAAAATATTATATATTTATGCTTTTGGGCTGAACTATAACTGATTGGTAATCACATTTTTGTGAAGTTTGCAATTTTATGTTGACTATGTTATAATATTATTATAAATTGGTGATTTTTAATCTTATTTAAAAATGCTCGGTTTTATTAACAAAATACCTATGATAAGGAAGTGATTTGTATGAAATTAATTAATGATACAAATACCACTAGCAAAGCTTTAACAGTAAGAAAAGAAAATAGTTTGACCGTTGTTCAAAATTTTACAACAACTGTTATTAGAATTTCTAGTAAAGCAATTTTTGCTGCATTTGCTTTGACTTTATTAAATTTGGTTATTTAAAAAAATGTGAGATGTGAATTACACACATCTCACATAATATTTCTAAATTATAATTTATTAGTCCAAACATAAATTATTTTATAATTTGATATGCTCCTATTATTTGGACTAAATATTTATCATATATTTCTTCATAAGTTTTTCCTGTCTCTGAGCCCAAATCCTTTTTTTCTATTTCTATTGATAGTTCTTTTTCATTTATATTAATAATTTCTATACTATCTGTTATTTCATAATTGTTCTTTTTTTGGTCAAATTCTTCCCTTTTTTCAAACTGTTCATATATTTTTACTGTTTTTAAAACATCCTTTTCAAAAATATACTCTATAATTTTGTTATATTCAGAGTTGCTTTTTATTACAAGTCTTTTGCCTTCTATTGTTTTTAAATTTTTTATTTCTGTATATGTGTCTGTTTGATCTTTTTGAAGATTTCTATGTGATAATATAAAATTAATTCCAAATACTAAAGCAATTATAATTAATATTGCTATAATTTCTCTTTTAAAATTAATTTTCTTTTTTTCTTTTTCTATACTATGTTTTTCCATTACCTCTCCTTAACTTTACTATTTAAAAAGAGGATATTTTTATATCCTCTTTTTATTGCTTTTAACATTAATTGTTTGAGTAATACTCTATTGTTATTGTATCTGTTGCTTCAAATTTATTTACGTCTAAATAGTACTTTCCGTTATCTAAGATTACATATCCTGATTTATCTGTAGGTAAAGATGTTATATCTCCAAGTGGTGTACCATTTACTGTTATTTTTATTGGATGAGTTTCATCTGCATATACTCCTGTTAATTCAATTAATGCATTTGTAGATTGTTTTTGTACAAATTGTGCAAAATCATCTTTTGCTTGTTGGAATGCATTATATAAGCTTGAATAATTTCCTTCTGTTGCTGGGAAGTATTTATCTGTACTAGAAGCAATAGTATTTTGTAATATATCTGTATCTGCTTCTGCTCCAAATCCTACTGTATATACAGTTGCTACTCCTTTAAGTGCTGAAGCTGCTGTTCTAACACTCTTTCTACTATCTGAAGGTTCACCATCACTTAAGAATATAACAATATTATTATTTCCTGCTTTTAAGCTTGAAAATTTATTTTTTGCAGCTTTTAATGCAGTAGACATATTAGTTGAACTATCTGTTTCCATTGCTAAAACTTTATTTTTAAGTGATGTTTTTTGTGATGCTAATGTAGCTGTTCCAACCTCTTCTGTGTTACCATCAAATTGTATTACTGTAACAGTAGATTCAATATTGTTAGCATCATTTGATAAATTAATTTTGTCAATAAATTCGTTTGTAACTTTTTTAGCTGCATTTATCATTGTTTCATCTTTATGATATGTGTGTGTTTCTCCATCTGAGCCTATTAGTTCCTTATGGGCATGATTCCAATTCATACACCAATCACTATCACATCTTACATAACTCATACTTAATGATGTATCAATTACAATTACTATATTGCTGTTTGTTATTGTTTGTGTTTTAGGTTTTGCACTAACTGTTTTTTCAACTTTGTTTGTTACTGTATTGTTTGTATCTTTTTCACCATTTACATCTGGCACATTTACTATATTATTATTTGCTTTAGCTGTTACTGTTACTGTAAATGTTACTGATGCTGTTCCTGCTCCATTTGCTGTTTTTGCAGGTACTGTTAAGTCTATTCCGGCTTCTAATTGGTCTTTTGTTACTGTATCATATCCAGTTGCTGTTATTGTTCCTTCTACTAAAGTTGTTCCTTCTGGAATATTGTCTCCTATCTTTACAGTTCCTTCTGCATATCCATTATTTGTTGCTGTTATTGTGTATGTTATTGTTTCACCTGGTTCTACTGTGCCTGCTGCTCCAGTAGTTCTATTAGTGTTAACTGTTCTTGTTTTTACAACTGTTATATCTGGTTTTACATAGTAAACTTTAATTACATTTCCAGATACTGCTGCTATAGTAAATGGTAATGTTGTTGATTTTGTTGTATCAATTGTCCATTCTCCATTATTGCTATAATCTCTTACTGTTTCTATTTGGCTTCCAAAAGTTGCTTCTCCTGAATAATTTTTTGAAGTATCTGGTTCACCATTAAAGTAATATTCTACTGTATATGGTATATTAGTTTGTGGTCTATATACTACTTGAATTACATTACTATTATTGGCTTGGATTGTGATGTATTCTACTACTTCACCATCTTGGTATCCAACTGTTGGTTTATGAGCATTTAACCAATCTGTTCCAAAATCATCTGAAACAATTTCAGGTGTCATTACTGTTCCAACTTTTTCTTCTGCAATTTCTGTTTCTCCTAATTTATTTGCTGTACTTACACTGTCTTTGTAGTATTCTACTTTGTAACCAAATAAGTTTCTTTCATAATATACTTCAAGTACATTTGCAGTTTCATCTGCAGATATTACTAGATAAGCATTTCCATCTTTATCTGCTGGAGTTACATGATTTAAAACATACATATCATTTAAAGTTCTAGGTTCAAATGTAGTAATAACGTCTTCGTAATCGGCTGAAATTGGTGTTGGTATATAAGTATCATCTTCATGATATTCTCCGTCTGTTCCTTCATAGAAGTATTTAACTATATATGTAAATTGATCTTTTACATAGTATACATTAAATACTGTTCCATCTGTTGCTGTTTCTGTTAAGTCTTTGCTACCTACTTTGTATCCTACGTATTTGTTTTCATCTAATTCGTATGTTACTGGTATTGTTGTGTCATTTATCCATACTGTTTTTGTTCCTGTGAAGTCGTCTCCTTCTTGATATGTTCCTTCTACATAATGTTTTACTGTGTATGTTATATCATGTGTTTGACTTTCATCTTTTACATAGTTTACACTAAATACTTTTCCATTTGTCGCTGTTTCTGTTAAGTCATTGCTATCTAGTTTATATCCTACATATTTGTCTTCGTCTAATTCATATGTTACTTCTACTTCTGTATCGTTTACCCATACTGATTGTGTATCTGTAAAGTCGTCCTCTTTTTGGTATTCTCCGTCTATGTAGTGTTTTACTGTATATGTTATATCATGTGTTTGACTTTCATCTTTTATGTAATATACTTCAATTACATTTTTGTCTACATTTTCTGTTATTTTTACAGATAATTCTGAAGTTTCAGCTAGTTTATATCCTATTGGGCAATTTTCTTTTATTTGATTTTCTGTTACTGTTACTGTTGTTGCATATTCTGCTTTTCCAGTTTCAGTATTTAATAATACAATTTCTTTATCCATTACTACTTGGTAGTATCTTATTGTATAGCCTAAATTAGTATAGTTTATTGCTTTTTCTCCTATTGTACTATTCAAGCTTATATTGCTCCAGTTTAATGTTGTTGAAACAAGTCTTTCTTGTTCAATTACTGTTGGTTCTGGTTCTGTTTGCGTATTTCCCCCTGTTGTTGTTTCTTGGTTTCCTGTTGTAGTTGTTCCTTGTGTATTTCCTCCTGTTGTTTCTTCTGCAGGATTTCCATTTTCTGCATTTGCTGGGTTTTCCTCCCCGTTTAAATTTTCTGTTGGATTTTGTTCTCCATTGCTGTTTGTTTGTTCATCATCTGAACCAGTAACTGGTAAAACATTTGATGTACCTTCAGCGGCACTGGTTTCACCATCATCTTTTAAGAATGTTACTGTACCTACTACTGCAATTGCAAAAACTAATATTGCAATTATAACAGTTAGAATGGTTTTTATTTTTCCTTTCATTTTTTACCCCCCTATTTTCTATTTTACTTCTTTTGCTTTTACTATAAATCTATTCGCTGTGCCATTAGCACATGTTATTAATGTTACTTCTCGTCTGCCTTCTTCTACTGGTAATATACATGTAATATCGTTTGGATCTATTATATCAGTTTCAAATATTTCATATTTTAATGTTATATTTTGAATATCCGTAAGTTCTATAATATCTCCTATGCCTAATTTTTTTATTCTTCCAAACATTACTCCGGCTAAAATTGTTGTGTCCTGCTAGTGTAACATTTCCTATTTCATTTATCTCGTTACCCCAAAACTTCGTTATAGAAATGTTTAGAGATTCTTTATTTGTTTTCTCTAATATAGGATATTCTAAGTCAATCTTTGGAATTTTAATTATTCCAATTACTTTATATCCTCCCATTTCTGCATCAATTGTTTGGATTACTTCGTTGGTTTGTGTATTTTCAGTTGTTGTTTTTATTTCTGTAAGTACGTCATTTGCAAGTCTTTTCATTTTATTTTCACTGTAAAATTTTCTTCCGACAAATACTGCAACAACAATTGCCAAAATAATTAACACAATTCTTAAGGCTCTATAAATATTTAATTTATTCAATATAATCCCCGCCTATTTGTTTTCTTTTTTTAGGCTTTTTATTCTAATGCTTACTACTATAATTGCTACTACAAGTATTCCAAGTACAATTAATAGTGTGTTATTGTCGCCTGTTACAGGTAATTTGATTGTAATTTCTTCTTTAACTTTTTCTTCAACATATTTTGAAGTTAAGAATTGTGCATCAGTAGTATTTCCTTCTTTAATCCAAAGTACGTATTTATCACCATTTTCTGTATTTTCTGGTTGTAATATTTCTTGGTTTTCAACTTTTACCCAGTTTTCTCTAAGAAGTTCTGATGATAATTTATTATATAGGTTGTTAAATTTTATATACAAGCCTAATTTTGTATACATATCTGTTGAAGTGTTTATTTTAGAAATTCTTTCTGCTAAATCCATTAATTCATTGTATTCTTCTGAACTTGGTAATTTAACTATTTGGTATTCATAATTACCTTCACTTTCAAATACAACTTTTCCTGTTGTAACTGTTACTTGGTTACCATCTATTGTCTTTTCTTCTACTTGAACTTGGTCTGTGTCTACAGCTATTTTCTTTGTTACATTTTGGATTGCAGTTAATTCGTCTGCTGGAATTGCTTTGCTTAAATCTAATTCAACACCTTCTACAAAGTATGCTCCTTCTGCATCTTTTGCCCACATATATTTGTGTTCTGTTGTGTATGAATTTATGTATGCTATGTAGTTCCCTCCTTCAGCTGAATCTTTTGCTGCTGATAAATATGTTAGTGTTTCTTTATCTGTAGTATTGTTGTCTGAAAATGCAAATTCAAATGAAGAATATAAATGTCCATTTACGTAAATTAAATAATCTGTATCTGTTTGTTTTACTAATTGTACATTCTCATTTGCTGCTTTTACAGGTAGCCCTAGTAATAATATTAATGAAAATATTCCTACTAGAAAAATGATTTTTAATTTTAAATTTCGCATATCAATATGCCTCCTTCTATTTTTTTAGCACCAATATTATATTACGGATACTTGAATTTGTAAAGACTTTTTGGGAATTTTTCCTTTTTTTGGCATTATTTCTTTTAGACATTTTTTTCCATTTGCAGTATTCTCTGGGTGTTTACATAATTTTATGTTTTTTTACTTTTTTTGTACATTTATTAAAAAAAGTGAAGAATTTTATTTTCTCCACTTTTTTGTATTAATTATATTTTTATTTTCACTATTTAATTCTTTATTTTTTATTTCTTGTTTAGATATTATAAA
>OIEN01000539.1_pt1 | contig 22717 bp, 19 predicted proteins | sample 1581741 | NCBI WGS metagenome assembly OIEN01 (sample SAMN01760944, study PRJEB22395) | human gut metagenome | reverse complement strand
AGTGAAAAAATAAAATATATAATCCCCGACGAGATTGGGCGGACGTTTTCAAATTTTTTTAAAGAGTTCGTCAAATTACAATTTTATTGACAAATAGTTTATATGGGATTTATAATAATCAAAAAAGGAGAAACTCATGAAAGATTATATAATAATAATAGGTGGAGGGCTAGCCGGATGTGAAGCTGCCTACCAAATAGCTAAAAGAGGAATAAAAGTAAAATTATATGAAATGAAGCCACAAAAATTTTCACCAGCACACTCCAGCGAAAACTTAGCAGAAATAGTGTGCAGTAACTCATTTAAATCAAACTTGCTTACAAATGCTTGTGGGCTTTTAAAAGAAGAATTAAGAATGTTAGATTCACTTCTTATAAAATGTGCAGATAAAACTGCAGTACCAGCAGGACAAGCATTAGCGGTAGATAGAGAAGAATTTTCTAAAAAAGTAACAATGGAAATTAAAAATAACCCTCTTATAGAAATTTACAATGAAGAAGTAACAAATGTAGAAGAAATATCAAAAGAAGGAATTGTAATAATAGCAACTGGACCATTAACATCAGAAAAATTATCTGAAAATATCTTAGCACTAACAGGAGAAAATAAGCTATATTTTTATGATGCAGCAGCACCAATAATAAGTAAAGAAAGTATAGATTTTTCTATTGCTTTTTATGGAGATAGATATTCACAGGAAAAGAAAAAAGAAGAAACAATAGAAGAGTGGAAAAAAAGACTAGAAAATGAAGAACAAAGTTATATAAATCTTCCTATGAATAAAGAAGAATATGAAATATTTTACAATGAACTAATAAATGCAGAAGTAATAACACTTCATGAATTTGAAAAAAAAGAAATATTTGAAGGATGTATGCCAGTAGAAGTAATGGCTAAAAGAGGAGTAGATACATTAAGATATGGACCATTAAAACCGGTAGGATTTGATGATCCAAGATTTGCAAAAAGACCATATGCTATAGTGCAATTAAGGCAAGATAATGAAAGTGCAACAATGTATAATATGGTAGGCTTTCAAACAAATCTAAAATTTGGAGAACAAAAAAGAGTATTTTCAAAAATTCCAGGGCTTCAAAATGCAGAATTTATAAAATATGGTGTAATGCATAGAAACACATATATAAACTCACCAGAATTATTAGATGAAACGTATAATTTGAAGAAAAATTCAAATATATACTTTGCTGGGCAAATAACAGGAGTAGAGGGGTATGTAGAATCAATAGCATCAGGCATGGTAGCAGGAATAAACGCTGTTTTAAAAATGAGAGAGAAGGAGAAAATAGTATTTCCGAAAGAAACAGTTATAGGTGCACTAGCAAATTATATATCAATGCAAAACAAAAACTTTCAGCCAATGAATGCAAATTTTGGAATATTACCAGAGTTAGATGAAAAAATAAGAGACAAAAAGCAAAGATATGAAACAATGGCAAAAAGAAGTATAAAAAATATAACAATAATATTACAAAAACATTAAAATTGTATGAATTTCCACAATAATTCACATAAAATTATTGTAAAACTTGTCAAAATGTGGTAAAATAATAAATAAGTATGGATTACCATACAATTAGGAGGTATTTATGGATAGAAATAAAATTGATGAATTAACGCAATTGATGCTTAAATTAGATCAATCTATGGCAATGACTAGAGAAAAACAAACTATGATAAATAACATGAAATCAAACTTAATGGAAGAAACAAGACCAATGTATATAGAACAAAATAAAATAAAAATTGAAGAAAAAGAAAATGAAAAAGCAGAATTTGATGAAATGACCACAAACGGATTAATACAAGCAAAAGCTCAAATTAAAAGAATGCGTGAAGAAAGTGAACAAGAATATCAAAATAAATTATTAGAAACGTTAGAAAAGAAAAAACAAATAGAGAAAAAATTAGAACTAATAGAGGAAAAAGGCTTAACAGAAGAAAAACTCACTATGGCAAAATCTTCAGCGGAAAAAGCATTAGCAAAAGTCAATGAAGAAATTAAAACATATCAAGAAAAACACTTTAATTTAAGGAAAAAATTAAATGAAATGGAAAGCGATATTGATAATTATGCATTAGAATTGGGAGTAGATATAGAACCTTTAGAAAATGAAAAGGAACCAGAAGAAAAGAAGCCAGAAGTTAAGAAACCAGAAGAAAAAAAACCAGAAGAAAAGAAGCCAGAAGTTAAGAAACCAGAAGAGAAAAAACCAGAAGAAAAGAAGCCAGAAGTTAAGAAACCAGAAGAGAAAAAATCAGAAGAAAAGAAACCAGAAATTAAGAAGCTAGAAGTGAAAAAACCAGAGGAGAAAAAGTCAGAAGAAAACAAAACATTACCTAAAGTAGTTTCAGTGGAATTTAAAGATGAAAAATATATATTTATATCTGAAACTAAGAAAAATGGAGTTTACTCTATATCAAGACAAGAATTTGAAAAAATCGGTTTATTAAGAAGATTAGTTGAAAGATATAAACTTGTTAAAAATAGAAAAGAATATGGAATAGATTTAACAACAGCAATGAGAGCAGACCCAAATATTTCTAGACATTTAAATGATCAAGATAAAGAAACATACTTAAATTATATTGCAGGAGAAACAGCAAAATGTTTTGATATAGATTATCACGATCCTAAAAATAGATATGCAAAGGCATTGAATAAAGGAAAAGAAAGATTAGCTTTAAGAGAAAAAGAAGCATTAGATAAATTTGGACCAATCAAAGACTTTGAAGGGGAAGAAGAAATAGCACATGAGTTTAACAGAAATAAATATAATGAAATGTTTGGAAAAGGATTTGAACAACATCATAATCCACCAAAAATAAGTGCTACACCAACTAGTAAGAGTAGTTTTAAAGAAGAAGATAAAGATGTTGAAAAATAATATGCATAATACTATTTTTAAAATATAAAAAAAACCAAGTAATTGGTTTTTTTTATTGCCAAAAGCTTGACAAATGCCAGAAAATAGTGTAAAGTATATTAGCATTACATTTTTAATGTAGTTTTTAGGGCAAAAAATAGTAGTATTTAAAATGTAGAGACAGGACCAAGAGTCCGCTACTAAAAGTGAGGATTGGCATGGAGAAAAAAGTAGAAATAAGTATGTTAATCGAAATATATGGTAAACTTCTAACTAATAAACAGTTAGAAATTTTAGATGACTACTATAATATGGATTTATCTCTTTCAGAGATTGCTGAAAATAATAAAATTACTAGGCAGGCAGTTAGAGATATAATAAAGAAAGGAGAGAAAAAACTTTTCGAGTTTGAAGAAAAGCTACAAATTATGAGAAAAATGCTAAAACAAGAAAAGCAAATTTCTAACATTTTATCTGAACTTACACAAATTGAAGCAAAATTTACAGATGAACAAATAGCTGAAATTCTTGAACACATAAAAAAAGAATTAAATTGTTTAGTGTAAATTAAAACTAAAGGAGGAAAGAATTTATGGCATTTGAAGGATTATCTTCTAGATTACAAGGGATAACTAGAAAACTTAGTGGTAAGGCAAGAATTACTGAAAGTGACTTAAAAGAAGTTTTACGAGAAGTGAAATTGGCTTTACTAGAAGCAGATGTTAACTATAAAATAGTAAAAGAATTTATAGCGGATGTTAATGAAAAAGCTTTAGGCCAAGATGTTTTAAAATCTTTAACTCCAGGTCAACAAGTTGTAAAAATAGTAAGAGATGAAATGGAAGAATTGCTAGGTGGAGTAACTTCAAAAATTAATTTTACTCCCAACCCACCAACAATAATAATGTTAGTCCGGACTTCAAGGTTCAGGAAAAACAACAACAGCTGGAAAGTTAGCAAACCTTTTGAGAAAGCAGGGTAAAAAACCATTACTTGTTGCATGTGATGTATATAGACCAGCAGCGATAAAACAATTACAAGTAGTTGGAGCCCAGCTTAATATTCCAGTATTTGCAAATGAAAATTCAAAAGACGTTGTTCATATTGCAAAACAAGCAATAAATGAAGCAATGTCAAAATTAAATGATGTAATAATATTAGATACTGCAGGACGACTTCATATAGATGAAGAATTAATGCAGGAATTAAAAAATATAAAATCAAATGTAAAACCACATGAAATTTTACTTGTTGTAGACTCTATGACAGGTCAAGATGCAGTAAATGTGGCAAGCCATTTTAATGAAAATTTAGGAATAGATGGAGTAATACTTACAAAATTAGATGGTGACACTCGTGGTGGTGCAGCACTTTCTGTAAAAAAAGTAACAGGAAAACCAATAAAATTTGCAGCAACAGGAGAAAAACTAAGTGACATTGAAGAATTCCATCCAGACAGAATGACATCAAGAATCCTTGGAATGGGAGATATGCTTTCGATAATAGAAAAAGCGGAAGAAGCATTTGATGAAGAAGAAGCTTTAAAACTAGAAAAAAAATTAAAAAAACAAGAATTTGACTTAGATGATTATTTAACACAACTAAGGCAAATGAAAAAAATGGGTTCATTCTCATCAATATTAAAAATGATACCAGGAATGAACAAATTTGGAGATATAAAAGTAGACGACAAAGAATTTGTAAAAATAGAAGCAATAATATGTTCCATGACTAAAGAAGAAAAGAAAAACACAAAATTATTAAATGCAAGCAGACGTCAAAGAATAGCAAAAGGAAGTGGAACAAAAGTACAAGACATAAATAAATTTATAAGCTCATATGAAATGACACAAAAACTAATGAAAAAGATGAAAAACAACAAAGGTGGCATGAAAAACATGCTAAAAGGCATAGACGAGAAAACACTAAAAGGAATGAAATTTTAACTAGTTATTAAATTTAAAAATATAAAACCAAAAATAAGAAAAAGAGGTGAAAAAAATGGTAAAAATAAGACTACAAAGAGCAGGAAAGAAAAAAGCACCTTTCTATCATATAGTTGTTGCTGATTCTAAATCACCAAGAGATGGAAAAATAATAGACCAAGTTGGAACATACAACCCAATGGTTGAACCATCTGAATTAAAATTAGACAATGAAAAAATAGAAAAATGGTTAAAAAATGGCGCAAAACCAACAGAAACAGTAAAACGTTTAATCGAGAAAAAATAATTTGGAGGCATTTTAAGTGAAAGAAACATTAACAACAATCATTAAAAGTTTAGTAACAGATGAATCAGCTATTTTAATAAATGAAGTAGAAGGAGAACAATCTGTTATATACGAAGTAAAAGTTGCAGAAAAAGATATGGGCAAAGTTATTGGAAAAGAAGGAAGAATTGCAAAAGCAATAAGAACAATAATGAAAGCTCTAGCTGCAAAAGAAAACAAAAAAATAACTATAGAATTTATTGATTAAGGTTAGAATATGGATAAATATTTTGAAATAGGTCAAATTGTAAATACAAATGGATTAAAAGGATTTGTGAAAGTAAAACCTTTTACAGATGATATAAAAGAGTTTGAAACATTTGAAACCATATATGTTCAAAAAAAGACTGAATTAATAGAATGTAAAATTGAAAGTGTAAGATATGCCAAAAATATGGTATTACTAAAACTTAAAGGAATAGATGATATTGATTCAGCAGAAGCTTTAAGAAACTTATATATAAAAGTAAGTAGAGAACAATTACCTGAATTACAAGAAAATTCTTATTATATTGTAGACCTGCTTGAATGCGAGGTCGTAACAGTAGAAGGAGAAATTCTTGGAAAAATGGATGATGTTTTTAATACAGGAAGCAATGACATATATGTTGTAAAAAATGAAAAAGGAAAACAAATATTACTACCAGCAATAAAGGAAGTAATAAAAAATGTTGATATTCCAAATAGAAAAATAACAGTAAAATTAATGGAAGGTTTAATATAATGAAAATAAACATTCTAACACTTTTCCCAGAAATGTTTGAGCCATTAAAGCAAAGTATAATTGGCAGAGCTTGTAAAAAAGAACTAATAGAGATAAATATAATTAATATTAGGGATTTTTCAAAAGACAAACATAAAAAAGTTGATGACACTCCATATGGTGGTGGAGCAGGTATGGTTATAAAACCAGATGTTGTATATGATGCATTTAAAAGCCTAGATGCCAACAATGCAAAAACAATATATTTATCACCACAAGGAAAAACTTTGAATCAGGAAAAAGTAAAACTTTTAAGTAAAGAAGAAAATATAATTTTACTATGCGGACACTATGAGGGAATTGACCAAAGAGTTTTAGATGAAATTGTAGATGAAGAAATATCTATAGGAGATTATGTATTAACAGGAGGAGAACTACCAGCAATGGTTTTAGTAGATTCTGTTAGTAGATATGTTGATGGGGTATTAAGCGAAGAATCTACAATCGAAGAATCTTTTTCAAATGGACTTTTAGAATATCCACAATATACAAGACCAGAAATATTTTCAAATAAAAAAGTACCAGAAGTTTTACTCTCTCGGAAATCATAAACAAATTGAAGAGTGGAGAAAACAAAAATCTATAGAAATAACAAAACAAAAAAGACCAGATTTACTTCTAGAAAATAGAAGTTAGAAGTTAGAAAAAGGAAGGAGGATATCATAGATGGATATCATTAAATCAATTGAACATGAACAAATGAAAAATAAAATCTCAGAATTAAAAGTTGGAAACACAGTAAAAGTTCATGTTAGAGTTAAAGAAGGAAACAGAGAAAGAATCCAAGTTTTCGAAGGAACAATAATAAAAGTACAAGGTGGAGGAGTTAACCAAACATTTACAGTAAGAAGAATTTCGTATGGTGTTGGTGTAGAAAAAACATTCTTAGTTCACTCTCCAACAGTAGAAAAAATAGAAGTAGTAAGAGTTGGTAAAGCAAGAAGAGCAAAACTATTCTATTTAAGAAACAAACTTGGAAAATCTGCTAAAACTAAAGAGCAAGTAGGAGCAAGAATTGAAACTAAAGAAATAGTTTTAAAAGAAGAAATGACAGAAGCTCCAGAAGAAGCACCAGCAGTTGAAACAGAAAATCCAGTTGTAGAAGAAGTTACAGATACAGTAACAGAAGAAACAACAACTGAAGTAAAAGAATAAGATATTATTAATTTATTTGTAGGGGGCAGACCAAGTGTCTGCCCTAATTATTATTTATGAATATTTAATATCAAATTTAATATAATTAATTATGATTATATTAAAAAAACAAAATATTAAAAAAACAATCATATATATTATAGTTATAGCAGGCATAATGTCTGCTATATTTTTGCTTTTGGACAGGAACAAAACAATAATTACATCTGTAAGTCCGCCAAAAGACGAATACGAAATATTAGTGGATGTTGAAGAATCGAAGCTTTATTTAATTCAGAATAGTAAAATAATAAAAACATATCCATGCTCTGGAGGAAAATGGTCAACTCCATCTCCAATAGGAACCTGGAAAATAGTTGGAAAAGATACATGGGGAGAAGGATTCCGGAGGAAGATGGATGGGACTAAACGTCCCTTGGGGAAAATTCGGAATACATGGAACATTGGATCTATATTCGGTTGGATGGGCAAGTTCACATGGTTGTATAAGAATGAATAATGATGATGTAGCAGAACTATATAACATCATACCTGTTGGAACAAAAGTTGTAATCGCAAATGGCTCATATGGAGACTTTGGAACAGGATTTAGAGATCTTAAATCTGGAATGTATGGTTCAGATGTGTTACAAATTCAAAAAAAATTAAAAGAGTTAGGCTTTTTCATAGGGACACCAAATCGGAAAATTTGGTTCAGAAACAGAAAAAGCAGTACAGAAATATTGCAAGGAAAACAGGTTGTATGTAAGAAAAACAATAGATGTGGAATTACAAAAACATATGGGATTTTATTTAATGGAATAATTTTTTATAAAAATTACTTTGCACTCACAAAATCATATGTTATAATATGACACAAAGGAGTGATTTGATGAAAAATAAAAAAATCTTATTTATTTTAATACCAATAATACTAATTGTACTAATGCTAATTTCAGGTGTCGTATATTTAAAAATAAATGGCACACCAAAGAAAATATTCAAAAAAACTATTAGTAGTGCTTTTGAAATATTTGAAACTAGTGAGGAACAATATTCTACAATGAAGGGCACAATGAACATTACTGCAAGTATTGAATCAGATAATGAAGAAATACAAGCAATAAATACTATGTTAAAAGAAGCAAATATTGGGCTAAACATGGAAGTTGATACATCTAATATGGTAGTCAATGAAAACTTTAATGTTACATATAGTAATAAAAACCTTTTAAATGCTACAGCTATTCTACAAGATGAAAAAGGATATGTATATTTGCCAGACTGGCTAGATAAATATCTTGAAATTCCACAAGAATATATGGGAGATTCAAACCTTACAGAAACTTCTGGAAAAATAGCTACATTAGACCAAAAGGCCTTAATGGAAGCTGTAGAAGAAGAGGTAATTAAAACAATTTCACAAAAAGAATTTACACAAAATAAAAATGGAAAAGTAAAAATATCAACATTAAGTTTAACCCAACAACAATTTTTTGCACTATGCAAAGAACTTTTAGAAAATTTAAAACAAAATGAAAAATTTAATAGTTCACTTGGAGATTGCAAAGAAGACATTATAGAGGGTATCAATAACATTATTATAGAACTTGAAGATACAGAATATGATGAAGACTATAGTGCTGTAATTTCAATTCACACAAAAGGATTATTAAATAAATTTACAGGTTTTTCTATTGAACTAAAAGATGGAGAAGATGTAGTTTCAGGTATAATAGCTAGTATGGAAGAACAAAATTATGAAGTTACATTATATGAGCAATATGATGGAGAAAAAATAGAACTTGTAAAAATAAAAGCTGAGGATAAAAAAGAAAATAAAAATAAAGGAACAGCTAAGATTACAGTTACAGCCCAGGAAGAAGATTTTGTTATAATATGTAATTATGAAACACAAAAAGATCAAACTACTTTTGAAGCATCTACTGAAATTGAAGGATTAAAAGTAATTGCTTCAGGAAATGTAGTAAAAAATGGAAAAAATTATAAAGGAAATTTAATACTTACAGCAGAAGAATCAGAACTTGGAAAAATAAACTTAAACTGTGCATATGATTTTACATATGGGGTAGAAGTGCAAAAAGTAGATGTTGGAAATGCAGTAATAATTAATGAATTAAATGAAAAAGATCAAGAAACACTTGTTACAAATTTACAGAATTCAGTACTATACAAATTTATAGAACAAAGTGGACTATTAGAAGGTAATAGTGTAACTGGAAGTGACAAACCAGAAGTTACATATGATGGCTATATTGTAAAATATACTGTACCAGATAATTTTGAGGCATCTACTTATAACTCGGAAGAAATGAAAACATATCGAGATGACAACTATAATACAATAACTGTATCTATAGACTATGATACAGTAGATGATTATACAAAAGATTTAGAAAAAGAATATAATCTAACATCTAGTTTATATAAAAACCAAAAAATAAGTGAAACAAAAACATATACAGTAAATGGTAAAGAGTATAAATTGAGAACAATAACATATGAGGATGATTATGGAACATATGTAGATTTATATTTTGCATATAAATTAGATGATGAATATTGTTATGTAGTAGAAGTAGAAACAGAAGGCGGAAATATATCTATGGACACAATAGAATATTTCTTAGATGCGACTGTAGAATAAAATTTTTTCACCAAAGTATTGACAAGCCTTAGGGGTGTATGGTATTATTATAAAGCACATTTTGCGTTTTTGTTAAAAAGTGCACATAAAATAATATTATATTAGATGGTGATTAAAATAGAAGATAACAAGATTTTAATAAATTAAAATTAATAAAAGTGTAGAAACATAAAAATTATGTTTAATTAGATGATAAATCTAACTACACTTTTTTGTTATGTTATTAATTTAAAGGAAGAGGAATTAAATTTAATCTAAGACTATTGAAAACAAAATTGCTTAGGGCAGCGCAGTTTTGCAAGTAAATAAAACATTTTATTTTTAAGAGGGACTTTCTTTAAAAACAATATATCCTGCTCAAAAAAATATAGGGAGTTGATTTATTTTGTTAACAGACATGGACATTGGAAAAGCAAAGAGAAAAACCTTTGCAAGAATAGGGGACTTCATAGATATACCAAATTTAATTCAAGTACAAAAAGATTCTTATGATTGGTTTGTTAAGGAAGGATTAGGAGAAGTATTAAGAGATATTTCGCCAATTGTTGATTACACAGGAAATTTAGTGTTAGAGTTTTTCGACTATTATATGGAAGAAGAAACAAAATACTCATTAGAAGAAGCAAAAGAAAGAGATGCTACATATTCAACAAGATTACATGTAAAAGTAAGATTAATAAACCGTGAAACAGGAGAAATAAAAGAGCAGGAAATTTACTTAGGTGATTTCCCACTTATGACAGATAGTGGAACATTTATCATAAATGGTGCAGAAAGAGTTGTTGTAAGTCAGCTTGTTAGATCACCAGGTTGTTACTATGAATCTGATTATGATAAAACAGGTAAAAAACTATATAAAGCAACAGTTATGCCAATTCGTGGAGCATGGCTTGAATATGAAACAGATGCAAACGATGTTTTCTATGTAAGAATAGATAGAACAAGAAAATTACCTGTTACAACATTACTTAGAGCAATAGGACTAGTATCTGATGAACAAATAATAGATTTATTTGGAGAAGATGAAAAAATACTTTCTACAATAGCGAAAGATACTGTAAAAACAGCAGATGAAGCAATTGTAGAAATATACAAAAAATTAAGACCAGGAGAATTACCAACAGTAGATGCAGCAAGAAATTTATTTAACAATTTATTCTTTGATCCAAGAAGATATGACTTAGCAAAAGTTGGAAGATACAAATTTAATAAAAAATTAAGTTTAGCTTCAAGAATAGCAAACAAAGTGGCATTTAACGACATTATAAATGCAGAAACAGGAGAAGTTTTTGTAGAAGCAGATAATGTTATAACACCAGAAGTTGCAAAAGATATCCAAAATTCTGGAATAAATGTTGTAGGGATTAAAGTAAATGAAAAGAAAGTAAAAATTATAGGTAATGGAACTGTTGATATTCATGAATTTGTAGAACTTAAAAACTTACAAGTAAAAGAACAAGTAAATTACGAAGTATTGAAAAACATACTAGAAAATACAGATAAAAAAGACCTAGAAAAAGTAATTGAAGAAAGAATGGAAGAATTAGTTCCAAAACATATTGTAACAGAAGATATTATCTCATCAATAAATTATTTATTGAATTTACAATATGATTTAGGAAATGTGGATGATATTGACCATTTAGGAAACAGACGTATTAGATGTGTTGGTGAATTACTACAAAACCAATTCAGAATTGGTTTAACAAGACTAGAAAGAGTTGTAAGAGAAAGAATGACAATCCAAGATTTAGACGTAATTACACCACAAACATTAATAAACACAAAACCAATCACATCAGCAATTAGAGAATTCTTTGGAAGTTCTCAATTATCACAATTTATGGATCAAACAAACCCACTTTCAGAATTAACACATAAAAGAAGAATTTCTGCATTAGGACCAGGAGGACTTTCAAGAGATAGAGCAGGATTTGAAGTACGTGACGTTCACTATACTCACTATGGAAGATTATGCCCAATAGAATCTCCAGAAGGACCAAACATAGGACTTATTTCAGCACTTTCAACATTTGCAATTATAAATGAATATGGATTTGTTGAAACACCATATAGAAGAGTAGATCCAGAAACACATAAAGTAACAGATGAAGTTGTATATATGACAGCAGACGAAGAAGATGGGCACATTATAGCTCAAGCATCAGAACCACTTGATAAAGATGGAAAATTTGTAAACAAAAAAATAAAAGTAAGATATTTAGACGAAATAATTGAAGTTGAAGCAGATAAAGTAGACTATGTTGACGTTTCTCCAAAACAATTAGTTTCAGTTGCAGCAGCAATGATACCTTTCTTAGAGCATGATGACGCAAACCGTGCATTAATGGGTGCAAACATGCAACGTCAAGCAGTTCCACTTATGATTACAGATTCACCAATAGTTGGAACAGGTATTGAATACAGAGCTGCAAAAGACTGTGGAATAACAGTTTTAGCAGAACATGATGGTGTTGTTGAAAAAGTAACAGGAGATGACATCACAATAAAAACAAAAGCAGGTTTAGATACATATAGATTACGTAAATTTAAAAGAACAAATGGAGGAACATGTATCAACCAAAAACCAATAGTTGTAAAAGGTGAAAAAGTTAAAGCTGGAGATGTTATTGCAGATGGACCTTCAACACAAAACGGAGAAATGGCATTAGGTAAAAACGTACTTATTGCATTTACAACTTGGGAAGGTTACAACTACGAGGATGCTATATTATTAAGTGAAAGATTAGTAAAAGAAGATGTTTACACATCTATACATATTGAGGAATACGATTGTGAATGCCGTGATACAAAACTTGGTGCAGAAGAGATAACTAGAGATATTCCAAATGTAGGTGAAGATAGCTTAAAAGATCTTGATGAAAGAGGAATTGTAAGAATTGGTGCAGAAGTAAGACCAGGAGATATCCTAGTTGGAAAAGTTACTCCAAAAGGAGAAACAGAACTTACTGCAGAAGAAAGATTACTACGTGCTATATTTGGTGAAAAAGCAAGAGAAGTACGTGATACATCTTTAAGAGTACCACATGGAGAAGCAGGAACAATAGTTGATGTTAAAATCTATACAAGAGAAAATTCAGAGGAACTTGGACCTGGAGTAAATGAAGTAATAAGAGTTTATATAGCTCAAAAAAGAAAGATTTCTGTTGGAGATAAAATGGCTGGACGTCACGGAAACAAAGGTGTTGTTTCAAGAATATTACCAGTTGAAGATATGCCATTTATGCCAGATGGAACTCCAGTAGATGTTGTATTAAACCCATTAGGTGTGCCATCTCGTATGAACTTAGGGCAAGTTTTAGAGGTACATTTAGGAGCAGCTGCAAGATTACTTGGATTAAAAGTTGCAACACCAGTATTTGACGGTGCATCAGAAGAAGATATTGAAGAATTATTAAAAGAATCTGGATTATCTGAAGATGGAAAAACAATTTTATATGATGGTAGAACAGGTGAACCATTTGATAAACCAATTACAGTTGGTGTAATGTATATGTTAAAACTTCACCACTTAGTTGATGATAAAATACATGCTCGTTCTACAGGACCTTACTCATTAGTAACACAACAACCTCTTGGAGGTAAAGCTCAATTTGGTGGACAAAGATTTGGTGAAATGGAAGTTTGGGCTCTAGAAGCATATGGAGCTGCATACACATTACAAGAAATCTTAACTATCAAATCAGATGACGTTGTAGGTAGAGTAAAAACTTATGAAGCAATTGTTAAAGGTGACAATGTTCCAGAACCAGGGGTACCAGAAAGCTTTAAAGTATTAATAAAAGAGCTACAAAGCTTAGGACTAGATGTTCGTTTATATTCTAAAGATAACGAAGAACTAGAACTTAAAGAAAATATTGAAGAAGGAATAGACTTTAATTTAGAAGATAGAGATGTGCTTCCAAAGCCAGAAGAAGCAGTAGTAGATGACGAAGAATTAAGTAATGACTTTATAGAAGATGAAATTCTTTTAGATGATGAAGACGATAGCGATATATTTGACAATGAACTTGCAGAAGATAACCTAGAAAATGATGACGATTCATTTGAAGAATAAGAGAGTGAATGAATAAATTTATTGCAAACGTGTAGAGGGCGCATTCCAGGGCGCCCAATATAAAATTGAATAATGATATAAAATTACATTAGAAATAAAATACAAACCCAAAGGAATTGTTCTAGCAATGTGTGTTTTATTAGAAAAAATGCAATTTTAAAAAATTAATAATTCTTGTGTACAAGGAGGGCTACACATAAATGGAAAATACAGAAAACAAAGACGAATTAGAAATTTTTGACAAAATCCAAATAGGACTTGCATCTGATGACAAAATAAGAGAATGGTCAAAAGGTGAAGTAAAAAAACCAGAAACAATAAACTATAGAACATTAAAACCAGAAAAAGATGGATTATTCTGTGAAAAAATATTTGGACCTACAAAAGACTGGGAATGCCATTGTGGTAAATATAAAAGAATAAGATATAAAGGAATAATATGCGATAGATGTGGTGTTGAAGTTACAAAATCTAAAGTAAGACGTGAAAGAATGGGACATATTGAACTTGCATCACCAGTTGCACATATTTGGTATTTTAAAGGAATTCCAAGTAGAGTAGCATTAATGCTAGATATATCACCAAGAAGCCTAGAAAAAGTAATATATTTTGCATCTTACATAGTAGTTGATAAAGGTTCATCAGGACTTACAAAATGCCAAGTATTAACAGAAAAAGAATACCGTGATGCTGAAGAAAAATACGGAAAAGGTTCTTTTACAGCAAAAATGGGAGCAGAAGCTATAAGAACATTACTAAAAGAAATAGACTTAGAAAAATTATCAGCAAAACTAAAGAAAGAAATAGAAAAATCAACTGAACAAAAAAGAGCAAAACTTGTAAAAAGATTAGATACAGTTGAAAGCTTTAGAATATCTGGAAATAGACCAGAATGGATGATAATGAGTGTTATACCAGTAATTCCACCAGAATTAAGACCAATGGTTCAATTAGATGGTGGTAGATTTGCTACATCTGACTTAAATGACTTATATAGAAGAGTAATAAATAGAAATAACAGATTAAAAAGATTATTAGAACTTGGAGCGCCAGAAATAATAGTAAGAAATGAAAAAAGAATGCTTCAAGAATCTGTAGATGCATTAATAGATAATGGTAGACGTGGAAGACCAGTTACAGGAGCTGGAAATAGACCATTAAAATCATTGTCAGATATGCTAAAAGGAAAACAAGGTAGATTTAGACAAAACCTATTAGGAAAAAGGGTTGACTATTCTGGACGTTCAGTTATAGTAGTTGGACCAGAATTAAAAATCTATCAATGTGGTCTTCCAAAAGAGATGGCAATAGAATTATTCAAACCATTTGTTATGAAAGAGTTAGTTGGAAGAGGACTAGCACATAATATTAAAAATGCTAAAAGAATGGTAGAAAAATTAAGACCAGAAGTATGGGACATATTAGAAGAAGTTATAAAAGACCATCCAGTTATGTTAAACCGTGCTCCAACACTTCACAGACTAGGTATACAAGCATTTGAACCAGTACTAGTAGAAGGTAGAGCAATAAAATTACACCCATTAGTTTGTACAGCATTCAATGCTGACTTCGATGGTGACCAAATGGCAGTTCACGTTCCATTATCACCAGAAGCACAAGCAGAAGCAAGATATTTAATGCTTTCAGTAAATAACTTACTTAAACCACAAGATGGTAAACCAGTAACAGTTCCAACACAAGATATGATACTTGGAAGTTACTACTTAACAATGGAAGTATCTGGAGAACCAGGAGAAGGTATGTACTTTATTGATGAAGATGAAGTTCTTCTTGCATACCAAAATGGTGATTTAGGCTTACATGCTAAAATAAAAGTAAGAATTACAAAAGATGTAGATGGAGTAAGCAAAACTAGAACAATAGAAACAACAGCAGGAAAAATAATATTCAACCAAGGAATTCCACAAGACTTAGGATTTGTAGATAGAAGCAAACCAGAAAATGAATTCCAAAAAGAAATTAACTTCCCTGTTATGAAGAAAAACTTAGGATCAATAATTGCAAAATGTATTGATGCTCATGGATTAAATGTAACAGCAGAAGTGCTAGATTATATTAAAGCTTTAGGTTACAAATATGCAACAAAAGGTGCATTTACAGTGTCTGTTGCAGATGTTGCAGTGCCAGAAGCAAAGAAAGAGATTTTAGCAAACTCAGACAAACAAGTTGAAGAAATAGCAAAACAATATAAACGTGGTTTAATAACAAACGATGAAAGATATGATTCAGTTATTAAAGTATGGGAAAAAGCAACAGATGATGTTACAGAAGCAATGAAAGACAACTTTGATGAATTAAACCCAATATATATGATGGCACAATCTGGAGCCAGAGGTAATATGAACCAATTACGTCAAATTGCAGGTATGCGTGGACTTATGGCAAATACATCTGGTAAAGCAGTTGAAATTCCTATTAAAGCATGCTTTAGAGAGGGACTAGATGCTCTAGAATACTTTATTTCATCACATGGTGCTAGAAAAGGTTTAGCAGATACTGCATTAAGAACAGCTGACTCTGGTTACTTAACAAGAAGATTAGTTGACGTTTCTCAAGACATCATAGTTAGAGAACATGACTGTGGAACAGATGAATATATTGAAGTAGAAGATATTAAAGATGGAAATCAAATAATAGAAAAACTACATGAAAGACTTGTAGGTAGATATGCATTTGAAAATATAGTTAATCCACAAACAGGGGAACTAATTGTGGATACAGACACATTAATTACACCAAGTATTGCAGATAAAATTATTGAAGCAGGATATACAAGTGTTAAAGTACGTTCAGCACTTGGATGTAAGACAAGACATGGTGTTTGTGCTAAATGCTATGGTATGGGACTTGCAACAAGAAAAGAAGTAAATATTGGTGAAGCAGTTGGTATTATAGCTGCACAATCAATTGGTGAACCTGGTACTCAGCTTACAATGAGAACATTCCACACTGGTGGTGTTGCAGGAGGAGATATTACACAAGGTCTTCCAAGGGTTGAAGAGCTATTTGAAGCAAGAAAACCAAAGGGTGTTGCAGTAATTTCTGAAATAAACGGAAAAGTATCAATCGAAGACTCTAAGAAGAGAAAAGAAGTAACAGTAACAGGTAAGGATAATGCAAAAACATACTTGATAAGCTTCGGTTCAAAACTAAGAGTAAAAGATGGAGATGAAATAGAAGCAGGAGAAGCAATTACAGAAGGTTCAATAAATCCTAGTGAAATACTTGCAATAAAAGGACCAGAAGGAGTATTTAAATACTTAACAACAGAAGTTCAAAAAGTTTATAGAAACCAAGGTGTTGATATAAACGATAAACACATTGAAGTAATTGGTAGACAAATGTTAAAAAGAATTAAAATTGAAGACCCAGGAGATACAAAATTATTCCCAGGTTCATTAGTAGACAGAAATGAACTAGAAGACATAAACAAACAAATGAGAGAAGAAGGAAAGAAAGAAGCAACAGGAATAAGAGTATTACTAGGAATAACAAAAGCATCACTTGCTACAGAAAGCTTCTTATCAGCAGCATCATTCCAAGAAACAACAAGAGTATTAACAGAAGCAGCAATAAAAGGAAAGAGAGATTCCTTAATTGGACTAAAAGAAAACGTAATTATAGGAAAACTAATACCAGCAGGAACAGGTATGCCAGATTACAAAAATGTAATAGCAAAACCAGTAAATGAAGAAAAAACAGAAGAAACTGCAGAATAATAATAAAACCGAGAACATTTAAAAAATGTTCTCGGTTTTTGTTGAAAAGGATAATAAAAAGTGTTAAAATATAATTACATGTGATTTTTTTCGACATAAAATTCAATTTTGGGAGGAATTATTGTGAATAAGATTAAGATTTTTGCTTGTAACTCAGCAGAAAAATTTACGCAAGAGGTATGTGATTGCTTAGGATTACCAATGGGGAAAAAAGATTCTTTTAAGTTCAAAAATGATAACAACTTTGTTCAATTTGAAGAAACAGTAAGAGATTATGATGTGTACATAGTACAAACAACAGAGCCACCAGTTAATGAGAGAATTATGGAATTATTAATTACAATTGATGCTGCAAAAAGAGCATCTGCAAAAAGAATAACTGCTGTATTACCATATTTTATGTATTCAAGGTCAGATAAAAAAGACCAACCAAGAATACCAGTAACAGCCAAATTAATGGCACAACTTTTAGAAGCAGCAGGAGCAGACAGAGTAATAACATGTGACTTACATAATTCTGCAATACAATCATATTTTGATATATATTGTGATAGATTATCAGGAAAACAATTACTTGAAAAATACTTTCAAAATAAAAACTTAGAAGATATAGTAGTAGTAGCAACAGATGCAGGAAGTTCAAAAAAAGCATATAAATATTCAGAATTTTTTGAATGTCCACTTGCCCTAATAGATAAAAGAAGGGAATCAAATAATGACAACGCAGTAGCAACAAACATAATTGGAAATGTCGAAGGAAAAACAGCATTAATATTTGATGATGAAGTAAGTACAGCTGGAACACTTGTGGAAGCTGCAAATATATTAAAAAAACATGGTGCAAAAGAAATATATGCAGGAGCAACACATGGAGTATTAGTTGGACCAGCAATAGAAAGAATAGAAAATTCACCAATTAAAGAATTGGTAGTAACAAATACAATACCACTAGAACCAGAAAAACATATAGATAAAATAAAAGTAGTATCAATAGCACCATTATTTGCAGAAGCAATAAAAAGAATAAATGAAGAAAAACCATTAGGAGATTTATTCGAATATGATAAGTAAAAAGAAAGGCTTAAAGCCTTTCTTTTTTCGCAAATAGTTAATAATGAGGAAAAAACAGTCTCAAAAAAGGCATTTACCCTTTGTTTTTGCCAATTTTTACATATAACTGTTGACAAAATTGCCATTTTTTTGTATAATATACAAAGTTATGATAATCCCAGCAGTAGGAAAGAAAAAGCGGGGGGAGGGAAACAAAAATGGCAGAAATTAAAGTTAATAATGGAAATATAGAAGACGCATTAAGAAGATTTAAAAGACAATGTGTAAGAAATGGTGTACTACAAGAGGTTAGAAAAAGAGAACATTATGAAAAGCCAAGTGTAAAAAGAAAGAAAAAATCAGAAGCAGCTAGAAAAAGAAAATTTTAAAATAGAAATTAGAGGTGAGAAGGTAAGAAATAAATACTTTTCGCCTTTTTATTTTAAAATAATTACTGACGTTCAGCCTATCTTTTTTATAAAATATGCAAAACGGCTGAAATGTGATGAATAATTAAATATTAATAGGGAAAAAATTAAATATAAAGTGATATAAAGGAGAAGAACTATGTCATATAAAACAGAAGAAATTAAAAAAAGTGTAAAACTACATTGTATTGGAACAGAAAAATTTAAAACCAATTTAATTGCTGTATTTTTAAGTGTACCATTAGATAGAAAAACAGTCACATATAATGCCATAATCCCAGCAGTATTAAGAAGGGGAACCAACAATTTAAAATCACAAGAAGAAATAAGCATTGCTCTTGAAAATATGTATGGAGCAACATTTGACTGCGGTGTAGAAAAAACAGGAGATAATCAAATACTTAAATTCTATTTAGAAATGGTAAATGACGAATTCCTAGAAACTAAGGAAAGTAACTTAAGTAAAGGGATAAATTTATTATTAGATATCATATTTAATCCATTAGTAGAAAATAATCAATTTAATGAAGAATATTTAAAAACAGAAAAAGAAAACATGAAACAAATTATTGAAGCAAAAATTGATAATAAAGATAGATATGCTTTTGATAGATGTGTAGAAGAAATGTATAGAAACAAGATATATGGATTATACAAATATGGTTATGTAGAAGATTTAAGTAAGATAGATGGACAAAATTTATATGAACATTATAAAAAAATAATAAATACTGCAAAGATTGATATATTTGTTTCAGGAGACATAAATGAGGACGAAGTATTAAGTACTGTGAAAAAAAATGAAAATGTACAAAAATTGCAATCAAGAACAGATATTCATATTATAAATGCAGAAAAATCATTTGATTTTAATAATGAAAAGCCAAAAGTAATTGAGGAAAAAATGGATGTAACACAAGGAAAACTTGTTATTGGAACAGATGTAAAATTAGATGAAGAAGATAGTAAATACAAGATATCTTTATATAATGTTATTTTAGGAGAAGGAGCAACATCAAAATTATTCCAAAATGTAAGAGAAAGAGAAAGCTTAGCATATACAGCAAGGTCAAACTATGTAAAACCTAAAAATAATATCTATATTAGATGTGGAATTGAAATACAAAATTATGAAAAAGCGGTAAATGTAATAAAGGAACAATTAGAAGCTATGAGAAATGGTGACTTTACTGAGGAAGATATTGAAAATGCAAAAAAATATATGATAGCAGGGCTTAGAACCACAAGAGAAGAACAAGATTCAGAATTAACTTATTATTTAGGACAAGAACTTTCTGATAAATTTACTACATTTGAAGAATATGAGGAGAAAATAAGTAAAGTGACTAAAGAGGATATACAAAAAGTGGCCCAAAACATTAAAATTAATACGATTTATTTCTTAAGAAATTAATATTTTGGAAGGAGAAAAATGATGCAAATTATAGAAAACTCAAAAGTAAAAGAAAAATTATATATAGAAAAATTAGAAAATGGTTTAACTATAATGATAATGCCTAAAAAGGGTATACAAAAAAAATATGTGATTTGGGCAACAAATTATGGCTCAATAGATAATAAATTTGTAGTCCCAGGAGAAACTAAAGTAACAGAAGTCCCAGAGGGAATTGCACACTACCTAGAACATAAAATGTTTGAACAAGAAAGTGGAAAAAATAGCTTAGACACTTTAACAGAACTAGGAGTAGACGCAAATGCATATACAACAACAAATCATACAGCATATCTTTTTGAATGTACAGATAATTTTTACCCAGCGTTAGACGAACTTATGGACTATGTACAACATCCATATTTTACAGACGAAAATGTTGAAAAAGAAAAAGGTATTATATCTCAAGAGATAATGATGTATGATGATTACCCTGAGTGGGTAGTATATATGAATGCAATAAGAAGCATGTATGAAAAAAATCCAATAACAATAGATATTGCCGGTACTGTAGATTCAATAAAAGCTATAGATAAAGAGGTTCTTTATAAATGCTATAATACATTTTATAATTTAAGTAATATGGTAATGTGTGTGGTTGGAGATTTTGTTCCAGAAGAACTAATAGAAGAAATAAAAAGACGTATAGTCAAAAATGAAAAGCCTTTAGGAGAAATAAAAAGAATTAGGGAAGAAGAGCCAGCAAAAATAGTTAGAAAAGAAATTTCAACAGAAATGGAAGTAAGTATGCCTCTTTTCGTAATTGGAATAAAAGATGTGAATTTAAGCGAAAAAGAAGATAAGGAAAGTGTAATAAAAAAACATATCGCAATAGAAGTTTTGCTTAATATGCTAATAGGAAAAAGTTCTGAAACGTATAAAAATTTATATGAGCAGGGAATAATTATGTCTGAGCCTTATTTTGAATATGAGTTTGAAAAAACATATGCTCATGTAATGATTACAGGGCAATCAAAAGAACCAAAAAAAGTATTAGAAGCAATTTGTAACCAAATGGCTAAATACAAAGAATGTGGCTTAAATGAAGAGCATTTTAATAGAATAAAAAATATGATATATGGTGGATATATCAAGGAATACAATGATGTAGCAGCAATTGGAAGAATGTTTATTTCGGATTATTTTAAGGGAATAAATAGTTTTGATTACCTAGAAGACTTTAGCCAAGTAACAAAAGAGTATGCCGAAAATATTTTAAAAGAAGTGTTTAAAGAAGAGAATATGGTAATTTCTATAGTAAGAGGTAAATAATGAATTTAGTTAGATTCCCAGGATTAAATTTAGAGTTTAATATTTCCAGTGTAGCATTTAAGATATTTGAAATTGAAATATATTGGTATGCAATATTAATTGTTTCGGCAATGATTTTAGCACTGATTATGTTTAAAAAAAGGGATGGACTATATGAAATTAAGTTTAATGATGTAATAGATTTAAGTTTATATGTAATTCCAATTTCTATAGTAAGTGCGAGACTATATTATATACTATTTAATTTGAAATATTATATACAAAATCCAAAAGAAATACTAATTTTAAGAAATGGAGGAATTGCAATATATGGAGCAGTAATTGGGGGATTAATTACCTGTTTCATATTTTGCAAGAAGAAAAAAATTAGTTTATTAGATTTAATGGATTATGTGGCACCAGGGTTAGTGTTGGGACAAGCAATTGGAAGATGGGGGAATTTTGTAAATGTTGAGGCTTATGGAACGGCTACAAATTCACTTTTTAGAATGGGTATAATAGAGTCTGGAGGATACGTAGAAGTTCATCCAACATTTTTATATGAAAGTGTAGCTTGTTTATCAATATTTATAATTTTATTGATTTTGAAAAATAAGAGAAAATTTAAAGGACAAATAGCTTGTACATATTTTATGTTATATTCATTAGAAAGATTTTTTGTAGAGGGATTACGAACAGATAGCTTAATGTTTAAGGATATAAGAGTATCACAGATGTTGTCGGCGATAATATTTGCTACTAGCTTAATTATTTATCTTGTAAAACTGTATAGATTAAGATCTAAGGTAGATAAATTATAATTTGTCGAACTCTTTAAAAAAATTTGAAAAAGTCCGCCCAATCTCGTCGGAAAATTTGACAATTCCAAAAATGTAGGGGTTACCGCCCACAGCGACCCGAAATAAAATTGACACATCTCGATTCGCCATAGATACAATATATTTGTTTTTTTACACCTTGTGTGTCGCAACCTCC